>LFIK01000214.1_pt1 | contig 41220 bp, 31 predicted proteins | sample 643401 | NCBI WGS metagenome assembly LFIK01 (sample SAMN03777447, study PRJNA286221) | soda lake metagenome | biome: soda lake; feature: Kulunda steppe; material: water; isolation source: sample T5-Br brine of Lake Tanatar-5 | place: Russia: Kulunda steppe | collected 2010-07
AGGGTGACTTCGATTTGTGCGGCTGCTTGCGTGGCGAAGAAGCCGGTAGCGATCATGGCGGATGTCGCCAGAAGCAAATTCTTTTTCATGTTGCCCTCATCTCCGAATTAGGTTGACTTGCCCGATCAGGACCGACCCGGCGCGCTGCCCTGCACCGCTCATCCCTTGAGACTGTAGATACATCGGTTACCAACAATTCGAAAACGAATTCTACGCAATCAAAGTGCGTGCGTGACACAGTGTGATTTTTTGGCCACAGCCGCTTTCCTCCCCCTGTCCCATAGGCTTGCTCATGACCCTTCTCCACGCCCTTGGAAGCGCCCGAAACGGCGGCGCAGAGACGTTTTTCGTCTCGCTGATCCGTGAATTCCATAGCCGCGGGCATGACCAGGCGGCCGTGGTCAAAAAGCATCCCGGGCGCCTTTCGGCCTTGGGAGAGATGGGGATACCCTGCCGTACGGCGCCATTCGGCGGTCTTCTCGACCCCTGGACCGGCCATTTGATGAAGAAAACAGCGTCGACGTCCGGGGCCGATGCGATTCTGACCTGGATGTCACGTGCCAGTTGGCACGCCCCAGCCCGAAAAGCGACAGGGCCGCGGGTCATCGCCCGAGTCGGTGGCTTCTACAACATGAAATACTATCGAAACTGCGATCACATCATCACCATCGCGCCCCAGATCGCCGACCATCTCGCCAATCAGGGCTGGCCAAGGGAGAAATTGTCCATCATTCCCAATTTTTGCGCTGTCGATTTCGATGTGCCGGCCGCCGATCGAGTCGCCTTGCAAACCCCAGCCGACGCCCCGGTCATTTTGGCGCTCAGCCGCCTGCATCCCGTTAAGGGGCTGGACGTGCTGATTCGTGCCGTCGCCGGGATCGATGGTGCCACCCTATGGCTCGCAGGCGACGGCGACGAACGGGAGTCGCTGACCAAGCTCGCACAGGAATTGGGTGTGGACGGTCGTGTCCGGTTTCTTGGCTGGCGCGACGATCGGGCGGCCCTCATCAATGCCGCCGACATCATCGCCTTCCCGTCGCGGCGGGAACCATTGGGCAGCGTGGTCGTCGAAGCCTGGGCGGGGGGCAAGCCGCTGGTCGCGTCCGATGTCGACGGTCCCGCTTGGCTAATTGACCATGGCGAGACCGGGCTGCTGGCGCCACCCGATGATGTCGACGCCCTCCGCACCCATCTATCGGCCCTTATCGAGTCGCCGCAAGAGGCCGCCCGCCTTGCGGCGAATGGCAAGCGTCAGGCGGAAACGACCTATGCCCGTCCACGAATCATTGATGCGTATGAGCAAGCGCTGATTTCCGCTCGATAGGCCCCGATCAATAGGTCCCGATCAATAAGGTCCGGGACGATCGGCTTACGACCGTGGTGCCGGCCCAGACCAACAAAGCCCCCACCATTTCTGGCGGGGGCTTGAAGGACGCGGGCTGGCAGAAGGGTCCTGCAAACAATAGGGCCGATTTCTCGAACCCGCTTAGGTTGGCCTGATTCCGCGGATACGTTCGTTTCGGCGCCGCAGGAGTTCCAAGGTCGTCAGCAGCATCACTGAGATCAGCACCAGCAGGGTGGCCACGGCCAGAATCGTCGGGCTGATCGATTCCCGAATGCCCGACCACATCTCTCGTGGAATGGTGCGCTGCTCAACACCGGCCACGAACAGCACGATCACGATTTCATCGAACGACGTGATGAAGGCGAACAACGCCCCGCTGATCACACCAGGCGTGATCAGCGGCAGGATCACCTTGAAGAACGTCGTTGTCTGATTGGCGCCCAGACTGGCCGACGCCCTTATGAGGCTTTGGTCGAAGCCAGACAGGGTCGCCGTCACCGTGATAACGACGAATGGTGTTCCCAAGGCCGCATGGGCGAGGATCACGCCGAGATAGGTTTGGGCCAGACCGATCGACGAATAGAAGAAGAACATGCCGGCTGCCGAGATGATCAGCGGCACGATCATCGGTGAGATCAGCAGGCCCATCAACAACCCGCGATACGGCATATGACTGCGCGACAGACCAAGGGCCGCAATCGTCCCCAGCGTGGTCGCTATGAATGTCGATGCGACCCCGATGATCAGCGAATTGCGGATGGACGACATCCATCGATCGCTGCCGAAGAAATCCCGATACCACCGCAGTGAATAGCCATCGGGGTTCAGGGTGATCATCTCGCGGGTATAGGTAAAGTAAGGCTGCGCATTAAAGGAAAGCGGGATGATCACCAGGATCGGCATGATCAGGAAAAAGAAGATCAGCCCGCATATGACAATATACGTGTAATGCCAGATGCGTTCGATCGGCGACGTATAGGAGGGAAGAGCCATGGTGTTGTTCCTATTCTTTCGCTCAACCGAACTTCAGCTTTTCCACACCGACCAAGCGGTTGAAAAGCCAATACAGGATCAGAACACCCGCCAGCAGGATCGATCCCAAAGCCGCAGCCAGCCCCCAGTTCAGGGAGGATTGCATGTGATGGGCGATCAAATTCGAGATCAACTGACCGGACTGGCCGCCGACAAGAGCCGGGGTGATGTAATAGCCGATCGAAATGATGAAGACGAGAATCGAACCGGCCGCGATACCGGGCACCGTCTGAGGCACATAGACCCGCCAATAAGCCAGGAACGGATGGGCGCCAAGGGAACAGGCCGCTCGCATGTAGCTCGGCGGAATGGTCTTCATGACGCTGTATAGCGGCAGCACCATGAACGGCAGCAGAATATGCGTCATCGCAATGAGCGTACCGGTGGCATTATAGACCATCTGGATGCGGCCTTCATTCGACAGCACACCGATCGTCACCAGGATGTCGTTTATGACACCTTGCTGCTGCAACAAGACGATCCAGGCCGAGGTTCGAACCAAGAGTGAGGTCCAAAACGGCAGCAAGACCATGATCATCAGAAGATTGGAATACCGCATCGGCAATGTTGCCAGAAGATAGGCAATCGGAAAGCCGAGCAACAATGTCAGAAGCGTGATCGATATGCTCAGAACCAGGGTTCGCATGAACAGCGGCGAATAGATGCGCTGATTTGGGTCGACTCGTTCGATTCCCCCACCATCGGCATACTGCATATCAACAGCTGCCAGATAATAGCTTGCCGTCAGCGGTGTTGCCTCGCGCTGAATCAGGCGCCAAGTGGACTCGTCGCCCCAGCGGGCGTTGACCTCGACAAGACTTTCCCGAAACGGCGGCTCAAGATCGCTGGCATTCCGGGCCGATCCCGCAAACAGACTGCGTGCGCCGCTCATCTCGTAATTGAGACGCACCGCCACCTGCCCGATGGTGCGATTCTCTTGCCCGACGATCAGGTCGTCCACCATCGCGGCGAAGACCTCTTCCTCGGGCAGGCCGTCGCCATCCCAATCGCCGATGGCTTCGACGGTATTCGGCAAATACGTCACGATGGCAGGGTTATCGACGCTGCGCCAAAGCATCGACCCAATCGGCAAGATGAATGTTACAAGGATAAACGCCAATAACGGAAAGACCAAAAGGAACGCGCCAAGTTTCTTTCGACGCTCCGACCGCTTGAGGCTGGTCTTGAGCGGTATGCCGTCAGCCGTTACGAGTTTTGGCGCCGCGGCGCCATCAGCGGTTTGAGCTTCCGCTTGTTCTACCGTCGTCATCCGCTCAACGCTCCCAGCATCAGGGCTCCCAGCTTCAGGGAAAGATCAGCACGTTTTAATGCGCCTTGTCATGCAACCGGCTGACCGGTCCGCAGATGCGGACCGGCCTTTCGTCACCGATTTTCAGCGTTGCCGCTTATTGCAGCATCCAGTTGCTGAACCGCTCGCGAAGTTCATCGCCATAATCCGTCCAGAAGTCGTTATCCAGCAGGATCGGCGAGAAGTAGTTATCGGGATTGGTCGGCATGTGCTCGTTCATGTCGATGCCGAGATCAGCATGGGTGTCGACAAGATCAGCCGAGGAGGCACGGGCCGGACCATAGGAAATGTATTTTGCCTGGTCAGCCAGGCGCTGGGTATCGGTCGCCCAATAGAGATAATCCATGACGGCGTCGAGCTTCGGCGTATCGAGCGGCACAACCCAGCCGTCCCATTCCACGATCTGACCGTCCCAGATGATTTCGAAGGGCTGCCCCTCGACTTCGGACGCATCGAAGATACGGCCGTTATAGCCGGTCGCGAACGACACTTCCTGGTCGGCCAGAAGCTGCGGCGCTTGGCTGCCTTCGGTCCAGAAAATCAGTTGGTCTTTGATCGTGTCGAGCTTAGCAAATGCCCGGTCGACACCTTCCGGCGTAGCCAGCACATCATAGATGTCTTCGACGGCGACGCCGTCAGCATAAAGCGCCCATTCCAGATTGGCGGCCGGGCGGTCCTGGATGGCGCGACGGCCGGGATAGTCTTCGACGTTAAAGAAATCGTCGATCGAGCCCGGCTGGGCGTCTTCCGGGAACATCTCGGAATTATAAGTCATGACCGTCGAATAAACGATCTGCGGGATGAAGCAGTCGCCAAGCGAGCCCGGGAGGAAATCTTCCGACGCGGGCGTGCCGTCTGGAGCCGACGCCAGCATCGAATCGTGATCGATCTCCATGATGAGACCTTCGTCGCAGGCCAACTGCGCGTCGGACGGCAGCATGTCGACCAAGTCCCAGGTCACATTGCCCGCCTGAGATTGCGCCCGAAGCCCGGCAAGTGCGTTCGCCGAACTATCGTCGTTGACGATCGTTACATGCGGGTTTTCTTCCATATACGGGTCGTGATAGGCGCGCTGCTGGCTTTCGGAATACGCGCCGCCCCAGGAAACGACCGTCAGGCTGACGTCTTCCTGGGCATTGGCGGATGCAGCGCCCAGCGCCAACAGGCCACCGGCCGCAAGAACCGTCGTCGAAAGTGCGATTGAACGCATGGTAAAGCCTCCTCGTTGATATTAAAGGACGGAAGCGCACATTCGCAGCCGCCCCGTTGCACTAATGCCCTAAGACCATTGTCCGCGGATCAGTGCCTCGTTTCTGCCATTGATACTGCCGATGGCGAATTCGGAGTGTTACCCATCCAGCGCCCGGCAATCCTCAAGAGTCCAGCCGACATTGACGGTGTCGCCAACGGTCAACTGAGCGTGCCGGCTGGCATTCGGAACCTTGACGATGAAGTCGTCATTGCCGCAAACCGAAACACGGGTGCGAATGTGGTCCCCCAGATAGATCAACTCCTTGACCTTGGCCGAGAAAACATTGGGGTAGGCCCCATTCTCGGGCCCGATCTCAACACGCTCGGGACGCAGCGAGAGCGTGGTGCTGTCGCCTTTCTTGGCCACATTGACCTTCAACGCCCGAATGGCACTGCCATCCGCCAGGCGCACCACACATTCATCGCCCTGGATTTCCGCCACTTCACCGTGGAAGCGATTATTTTCGCCAATAAACGCCGCGCAAAACGCGTTCAACGGCCGCTCATAAAGGTCCGCCGGGGGCGCCAACTGCTGAACGATTCCGTCATCGAACACCGCAATGCGATTGGACATCGTCAATGCCTCGGTCTGGTCATGCGTCACATAGACGACCGTGACACCAAGGCTTTCGTGGATATGCTTGATTTCATATTGCATTTGCTCGCGCAGCGTCTTGTCGAGCGCGCCGAGCGGTTCGTCCATAAGGACGAGGTCCGGCTCAAAAACCAGCGCCCGTGCGACGGCTACCCGCTGCTGCTGGCCGCCGGAGAGCTGGGCCGGCCGACGACTTCCCATCTGGCCCAACTCGACCATATCGAGCGCCCGCTGCACTTTCTCGGCAGTGGTTGCTTTGTTAATCTTGCGAACCTGTAGCGGGAAGGCAAGATTTTCAGCCACGGTCATATGCGGGAAAAGGGCATAGTTCTGAAACACCATGCCGATACCGCGCTTGTGCGGCGCTACGGAATTGAGCGCACGGCCATCGAAAAGGATCTCTCCGAAGGTGGCCGACTCGAATCCCGCGAGCATCATAAGACAGGTCGTCTTACCGGAGCCCGAGGGCCCCAACATCGTCAGGAACTCGCCGCGCGCGATTGAGAGGTTCAGATTCTTGACGACCAGTGATTCGCCATCATAACTTTTCTGAACATTACGGAATTCGACAAATCCATCGTCCGTCTGAGGCATGCAGCCGCTCTCTTCCTATTATTGCCCAGCTGGAAGCTGGATCGGGCGGCTAAGATCGGTTGCGCCCCATCCTGCCCTGTTCAACCCACGCCGTTGATCCGGCATTCGATGGATTAAATGGCCGTGATCTCCACATGTCAAAACAAAAATTGACACGGTCCGGCTGACCCCATGCCTGAAGGGCCTTGTCATATCGAAATATTGGACAGCAATCATACCCCAATATCCGCTGATTACGCGACAATGGGCGCCCATCGAGCGCCCGCATGGCATTTGATATCGGCATTCCCGCCGGAACGGCCCGATCTGCCGCCATTTTATTTATTTGGCGGGGGAAAGATGCTGTCGGCTCTTTGATCACTGGTCGTTCCATCTACGATCGTAGGAGAAACGGCCATATAAGCACCCGGCGGCCAGCATGGCGTCGGCCCGATTATGGCATGAGCCGGTAGAATTGTGCAGCCGTCCCCCGAAAAATGGCGTTCTGCTCGTCTTCTGAAAGCGCAGATACGGTATCAGCCGCCAGATCGAACCATTGGGCATACGATGTCGCCAAGGTGCAGACCGGCCAATCACTTCCGACCATCAACCGGTTCGGCCCGAAGGCCTCCAGCGCGACATCAAGGCAGGGCTTGATGTCATCATTCGTCCAGCTTTCGCCAGCCTCGGTCGCCAATCCCGACAACTTTGCCGAAACATGGTCCATAGCCGCCAATTCGCGAATCTGGCGGGTCCAAACATCGAGGTTCCCATCGGCAATCGGCGGTTTGCCCAGGTGATCCAGAACCATGGGGATCTCGGGGCAGCGGGCCGCAAACTGCAAAACGGCCTCGAACTGGTGCGCTCGAATGCAAATGTCGAAGGACAGGCCGTACCGGGCCAAAAGCCGAACACCATCCAAGAATCCGTCACGCAGACAGAACTCCGGATCCGGCTGATCCTGGATGAGTTGTCGTATCCCGCGGACCAAAGGAATTTCGGACAGTCTATCCAATGTCGACGCCGCAGCGGCGCCACGGTCAAGCGGCGCCCAGGCGACGATGCCAAATATCGGCATGCCGCCCTCGGCTTGGCCGGCAACCCACAACGCTTCGTCGACAGCTTGATCGGCCCGGCATTCCGCCTGAACGAACACCGCGCCGGCAACATTGGCGTCGGCCATTTGCGGCATGATTTCCGCCGGCATTTTAGGCCTGTTTATCCGCGGAACCGTTGCCAGCCAGTCATAGGTCAGATGGCTCGTGTCCCAAAGATGTAGATGGGCGTCGATGGCGCCATTCAGCATTCTTTTTCCCCTCCCGTTTTGCGCTTCTACGACGACCGTGGATCCACGACAGATCCAATCCAGCGCCGAGGTGGTACAAAGATATGATTAAGCATATCTTGGTGGAAGCCAAACCGGCTCCGGCCGATGAATTCCGGCGATAAGAATTGGTGATTGGCAGGTTAAATGACAGTGAATTCAACGGATCGATCGCACGAATTGCAGCCTGTTCTAGAGGTGGCTTATCGGCAGAATGCCGATCATCGAACGGGCGCATTGGCCGACTATATTCCTGAACTTGCGAAAGCCGAAGCAGAACGGTTCGGCATCGCCGTTGCGACCTCGACCGGAAAGCTATACGAAATCGGCGACTCGCGGCTCGAATTCACAATCCAGTCGATTTCCAAAGCCTTTACCTATTGCCTTGCTATCGAATTGATCGGCAGGGACGCCGTGCTTGAGCGAGTCGGCGTCGAACCTAGCGGCGACGCCTTTAACGCGATCGAATTCGACCCCCATACGCGCCGCCCCTATAATCCGATGGTCAACGCCGGCGCTGTCACGGTGGTTGGCTTACTCTACGAAGCCCTCGGTGATGGGGCTCTGGCATTCATCATGGATCGATTTGAACGGGCGGTCGGACGGCCGCTGACCATCGATAACGCCGTTTATCGATCCGAGGCGGCGACAGGTCACAGGAACCGCGCCATCGCCCATCTGCTGCTGGCGGCCGGGGTGCTGTCGGAACCGATCGAGCCGGTCATCGACCTTTATTTCAAGCAATGCTCGATCAAGGTCACAACCGCCGATCTCGCCGTCATGGGCGCGACGCTTGCCAATATCGGCGAGAACCCCATTTCCGGAGACCAAGTCTTCGATGTCCGAGCGGTCCGCGATACGCAAGCCGTCATGCTCTCATGCGGGATGTATAACTATTCCGGCAACTGGACTTACGAGATCGGCATTCCGGCAAAGAGCGGTGTGGCGGGCGGCATCGTCGGTGTCGTCAACCGTCAGCTTGGGATCGGCGTATATTCGCCGCGGCTCGATCACAAAGGAAATTGCGTGCGGGGCGTCGGGGCTATTTCAACGCTTGCCGACGAACTCGGACTTCATACCTTCGACTATACCAATGTCGGATCGTCGTTGCTAAGCCGATTCGTCTAAAGCCTCGCTCCCGCCAGGAGATGAAACGATAGCGCCGGGTTCAATGAACCCGAACGCAATACGTTCGATAGCCCGAAAAGCTTGGATTTCTTGGTGGGCCCGGAGGGACTCGAACCCCCAACCAGACCGTTATGAGCGGCCGGCTCTAACCAGTTGAGCTACAGGCCCCAACCGGATCGAAGGGTTAGCCTTCCGCGCCGACCGCGTCAACGATCAATTGGTTGGGGGGCAATTGGTTGGGTGAATCGCCGACGGGCCCAGGTCAAGGGCCTAGCCCGAAACGGCCAACGTTGGGAAAGGGCCCGACTCAGCCGCCATCGGGCCTGAGCGAGAGAATATAGGCGATCAGGTCAGCCTTCTCTCGCTCGTAAAGCACATCGGTTGGCATATCGATCGGTGCACCGACACTGTAAACGGGATGTGTGTCATCCATGAAATCAAGCAGTGACGCCCGCGTCACATCCGGCCGGGCGGCGATGGCCGAAAAAGGCGGTGCACCAGCCTGCGTAGCCGGCTCGGCGCCGTCAACCGCATGGCAGGTTGCGCACCACCGTTGGGCCGCAAAACGTCCCTGAACGACGCTGCCGGTCATATCGCGGGCCTGCTCGCCCTCGCCCCCGGTTCGCATGCCTGCATCACCAGCATCGCCGCATGCGGCCAAGCTCGCCATAAGGGCAAAAGCCCCCGACACGCGCACCGCATTGCTCACCATCGAACCCCGTCCCATCGGCCATCCTCGCATCTTGAATTTCCCATCGACCCGGCCGGCCAAGGCCGCACCGGGTCAACAGAAGGGTATCAGGTATCCAAGAATGACCGTAGCTTTCGCGAACGTGAAGGGTGCTTTAGCTTCCGAAGGGCCTTTGCTTCGATTTGGCGAATACGCTCCCGCGTGACCGAGAATTGCTGCCCCACCTCTTCCAAGGTATGGTCCGTATTCATACCAATCCCGAAACGCATTCGCAGAACCCGCTCTTCGCGCGGGGTCAGGCTGGCTAGAACGCGCGTCGTCGTCTCTCGCAGGTTGGACTGGATGGCGGCGTCCAAAGGTTGAACCGCATTCTTGTCCTCAATGAAATCACCGAGATAGCTGTCTTCTTCGTCACCGATCGGCGTTTCCAGGCTGATCGGCTCTTTGGCGATCTTGAGAACTTTGCGGACTTTCTCCAGCGGCATCATGAGCCGCTCGGCCAATTCTTCGGGTGTCGGTTCGCGGCCGATCTCGTGGAGCATCTGACGGCTCGTGCGGACCAGCTTGTTGATCGTCTCGATCATATGGACGGGTATTCGGATGGTGCGCGCCTGATCGGCGATAGACCGCGTGATCGCTTGGCGAATCCACCATGTCGCATAGGTAGAGAACTTATAGCCGCGGCGATATTCAAACTTGTCCACCGCTTTCATCAGTCCGATATTGCCTTCCTGAATCAGATCCAGGAATTGAAGCCCACGATTGGTGTATTTCTTCGCGATCGAGATGACGAGGCGGAGATTGGCCTCGACCATTTCCTTTTTGGCGCGGCCGGCCTCCTTCTCGCCCTTTTGGACGGTCGCGACGATGCGGCGGAATTCGGAAATGGGCAGGCCGGCCTGCTCGGAGACATCCCCGATCGCCGATCGGACCACCTGAGCTTGTTGGCCGCTGCGGTCAACGAAACGCCCCCAGCGCTTGTCCTTGGTCTTGACGCGCTCGACCCAAGTGGGATCGAGTTCTCGCCCGAAATATTCCTTGAGGAAGTCATCCCGCGGAATTTTCGCATCGGTCGCCAGCCGCAAGAGCTTGCCTTCATACCCCACCAGCGTACGATTCAGAACGTAGAGCTGTTCGACGAGTTGCTCGATACGCGCATTGTTCAAACGCACACCATCCATCAAACGGACCAAGTCCGACCGCAGTTTCTCGTACTTGGCATCCGCTGACTTCGACGGCGACTCGCCACGCTGAAGATGGGACAGCCGCTGTTCCTGCAGCTTGTAGAGCTTGTCGTAGGTTTCCTCGATCTGGTCGAACGTTTCCAGAACCTGCGGTTTCAACGCCTCTTCCATAGCCGACAGAGACATGCCGACACCGTCGTCATCAAGGTCGTCGTCGTCGTTTTCCTCTCCACGCGGTTCCTCGTCTCCCGCCGCGGCGCCGTCGGAACCCGATCCGTCAGCCGGCGCTGATCTCGCCGCCGATCCAGACCCGCCGCCGTTCGCCTTCGATGCAGGCATAGTCGAGACGTCGGCGTCCGAACGGGCCGGCGGTGCCTTGGCGGTTTCGCCGGTCGCACCCAATTCGCCAGAAACGCCGCTCAGCTTGGCCTGCGCCTCTTGTTCAGCCGTCTGCTCACCGCTGCCGCTACCTTGACCATCGGCCGCGCCGGCCCCGACAGCGCCGGGTTGCCCAACAGTGGCGCTGCCGTCCCCGCCATCGGGCCCAGCACCATATGTTGCGTCCAGATCAATGATGTCGCGCAGCAGCAGCTTGCCTTCTTTGATGGCATTGTGCCAATCGATGATGGCACGGATGGTCAGCGGGCTTTCGCAAATGCCGCCGATCATCATCTCGCGACCCGCTTCGATCCGCTTGGCGATGGCGATCTCCCCCTCGCGGGAGAGCAATTCCACCGACCCCATCTCGCGCAGGTACATCCGTACCGGATCATCGGTCCTGCCGATCTCGTCATCGTCAAGATTGCCGGAAACGCGCGAATCGCTGTCTTTTTCCGTGTCCGAAGAGGCAGTGGCGGCCTCTTCAGCCTCTTCGGGCTCGATGACGTTGATCCCCATCTCGGACAGAGCCGCCATGACGTCCTCGATCTGCTCCGACGACGTCTGATCGGGCGGAAGGACCGCGTTCAGCTCATCATAAGTGATGTAGCCGCGTTCCTTGCCTTTTGAGATGATCTTCTTGATCGATTGACCGACATTGTCCAGCAGCGGACCTTCGCCCGCCTCGTCGCGAGCTTCGTTCGTCTCCGCGGAATTCGTCGTCTTCGTCTTCGACATGTACTACCCACATTTTCCGTCCGACAAACGGGACCGTCCAATCGGAGCATCCCCCTTGAAACGTCGATGCCCGCAATCGACCCGATGTCGGCTGCGGGCATGGGCGAAACCAGAGGCAATTAAATTAAGGGAACCGTGGCCGATCGCAAAGCGCACCAACAGCCAGCCAAAGGAATCCAAGATCCAACCTGCGTTATTCGCATTCGATCCGTATCTCCTGCTTATGAAAACCACTGACACCCGGGAAGCGGATCGCGCCCCCCTACGATCAGAACCGAAGGCTCTGCCCCTCGGCGACCAGCGCCTTTAGGGCGGATACCCGCTGCCGATTATCCTCAGACGGGTCACGCTTCAGAACCGAGAGCGCCCGCCGGATTTCGTCACGAACCTCACGCAAACCATGCAAGCGCCATGTCTCCCGCCATCCTTCGATTGCCGCCTCGTCGCTCCTATCGGATCCCACATACGGCGCATGATCGTAAACGCCGGACAGGTCAAGTCTTTTCAGCGCTTCAGCATCCAGTGACTCGACTAAATGGCCTTTCATGCCTCGCGAATCAAGGACACCGTGACTGTCACCTCCCGCCGAATCGGCATCTTCAGTCGACAGGACTTCGATAACCTGGCACCGAAGGCGATCAAGGGTCGCATCTTCGATTCGGAGGAGTCCCAGAATTTCGCCGAATTCGTCGAAAATTCGGGGATGATTTATGGTCAACGCCAACAGAATCAGCGGCATGAGTGACCCCGAATTGGCGACGCGCGAGGGCGGCTGCACCGCCACCGATGCATGACGTCCTCCGGCCGGACTGCCATATCCGGACCGGTTGCCGCGTCCGGCTGCTGCGCCCCGGCCGCCCGCATTCCAAGACCTGAATCGCGAATCGGTTCCCGGAGCGCGGCCCGTCGATCTACCCCCCGTCCACGGGCCCTTGCCCGCATTGTGCCTGACAGGCTGAAACGCTTGCGCCAACCGATCCCGAAAATGCTGCTGATAATACTGCCGGACCGTCTGATCGCCGATCGCCCGAACACGGCCTTCCAGACCCGCTTTGAGCCCGGCCAGCCCTTCGGGTGTCGCAAGATCGTGACGGCCGCACTCCTCGCGCCAAATAATCTCGGACAGCGGCAGGGCTGCCGTCAAAACGCTGCGCATCGCATCGACGCCGTCGCGCCGCACCAGCGAATCGGGATCGTCACCCGACGGCAGGAAAGCAATCTTGATGGAATGATCCGGACGCAGCCGCGGGAGCACCCGGTCCGCAGCCCGAAAGGCGGCCCGCAATCCGGCATTGTCGCCATCAAAACAGATCACGGGTGTCCGACCAACCTGCCACAGGACATCGACCTGATCTTCCGTCAGCGCAGTCCCCAACGGGGCGACCGCCCCGTGAAACCCCGCACGCACCAGGGCGACGACATCCATATACCCCTCGACGACGATCAACCCGTGCCCGCGCTGAACAGCCGGCGCCGAATCGGCCAGATTGTAAAGAAGCCTCCCCTTGTGGAAAATCGGCCCGTCGGGGCTGTTGAGATATTTCGGCCCGCCATCGGCCATCGCCCGTCCGCCAAAAGCGACCACGCGGCCACGCCGGTCGGTGACCGGAAACATGATGCGATCGCGAAAAAAAGCATAGGGCCGCCGGCCGTCATCGGGGGTGCGAATCAGTCCGGCTTCTTCCGCCGCCCCTGAATCGAACCCCCGCGCGCTCAGATGATCCATGAGCCGACTTCCCGACGCCGGCGCATAGCCGATCCTGAACTGCGAAATCGCCCCGTCGTCCAGACCGCGCCCTTTAAGGTAATCCCTTGCGTCAGCGCCTTCTCGCGCCTGCAGAGCACCTTGAAAGAACTGGCACGCGTCCTCGACCAATGCATAGAGCGACCGGCGCCGGTCTTCCTTGGCCTTGTCGCCGGGTGTGGCCCGGGGGACCTCCAGCCCGGCCATGGACGCGAGACTCTCAACCGCTTCCATAAAGCCCAAGCCATCGTGATCGGTCAAAAAACCAATATGGTCGCCATGAGCGCCGCACCCAAAGCAGTGATAGAACCCCTTATCGTTATTGACGGTAAAGCTGGGCGTTTTCTCGTTGTGGAAAGGGCACAGCCCCGAATATTCACGGCCGGCCTTCTTCAGGCGCACAGACCGGCCGACGATATCGGACAGGGTGGTCCGGCTCTTGATCTCCTCAAGGAATGACGGCGGTATGGACACAGGGGCGCCTCTCTTATCGCTCGGTTTCACCCAAGAGCCGGCTGAACGGCGACAACGGTCATACGGGCGCTTTTCAGCCGCTCAGCGCCGTTTTCGCAATGCCGCTGGCTTTCGAGAAGTCCATCTTTCCCCCATGGCGCGCCTTCAACTCAGCCATGGTTCGGCCCATATCCTTCAGGCCGGAGGCACCGATCTCTGCAATGACCGCATCGACGGCATCGCGGATCTGATCATCCGACATCTGTTGCGGCAGAAACCGATTGATGATGCCGATTTCCTCTTGCTCGACCTCGGCCAGATCGACACGCGCTCCTTGTTCGTAGAGAGCAATGCTCTCGCGGCGCTGTTTGACCATCGTCTGGAGGAGCGACAGGATTTCCTGATCATCAAGACCATCCTGCCCGCCGGCCTTGGTCCGGACCGCGATATCGCGGTCTTTCAAAGCGGCCATAATCAAGCGTATCGTCCGGATCGCGCGGTCGTCGCGATCCCGCATCGCCTGTTTCAGAGCATCGGACAATTGTTGGCGAATCATCGAATCAGGCCTCCGGCAAGCCATGCCGACGATCGACAGGCCAAGATGGTCTCGAGCGCCGTCGCGCCGCGCGCCAGCGTTTCCCGACAGAAGTCTACCGATCTGCTGCAGCACTCAACACCTAAGAAACGAATTCAGGGAAGAAAATTCAAAGCCGTCACAGGCGCCATGGGCCTGTGCGCTCCACTCACATCATGAATAAGCGCCAGCGCGCCTATTCAATAGGACCGGGGATCTCGCGACAACGATACCGGCATCTTCGACAGGCCCGCAATCGGTGTATATAGTGAGGCACCGGCAACCCGGCCGTTTTGCACATGCCACGCTGCTGACATGCTCCGGGACTGCTGGCATTGGACACCCAATTCGTGCTTTATCGGACAGCCGATCCCCGCGACCCCCCCGACGTAGGAGGTCGGCTACTCTTCGTCAATTGCAAAGTCGATATCGAGCAGACATACCTATGATGCAAACAACTCCTCCGCGCTCCACGACTCAATCAGGGGCCCATGCGCCCGCGGACACAGCCGGCGGGCGCCAAGCTACCGGCGCCCTTGTACTGGCGGACGGAACGGTCTTTCGCGGCCGAGGCATTGGCGCCCATGGCCGTGCCGTGGGTGAGGTATGTTTCAACACGGGCATGACCGGCTATCAGGAAACTCTGACCGATCCCTCATATGCGGGTCAAATCATCACCTTTACCTTCCCGCATATCGGCAATGTCGGTGCTAATGCCGATGATGTGGAAACCACCACGCCGGCCGCGCGCGGTATGGTTGTCCGGCATGACCCGACCGGGCCGTCCAATTGGCGCGCCGATCGGACGCTTGACGATTGGCTGAAGATGAACGGGATTGTGGGGCTTGCTGGTATCGATACACGCCGCCTGACCCGCTATATCCGCGACGGCGGACCGCCGACCGGTGTGATCGTGAACGCACCCGACGGCGCCTTGAACATCGACGGCGCCTTGAAGGAGGCCGCGGATTGGCCCGGCCTCGAGGGCATGGACCTCGCCCGTGAAGTCACGTGCACGCAGACATACACTTGGTCCCAGACGTGCTGGACGCTAAAGAACGGGTACGGCGTACAGGACGCCCCCAAGCGCCACGTCGTGGCCATAGATTACGGTGCCAAGCGCAATATCCTGCGTTGCTTGGCGGCGGCCGGCTGCCGCGTCACGGTCGTGCCCGCCACGGCATCAGCCGACGACATTCTGGCCCATCGCCCCGACGGCATTTTCCTTAGCAACGGGCCAGGCGACCCGGCCGCCACGGCCGCTTATGCGGTACCGACCCTTCGCACGCTCTTGGACTCGGGCCTGCCAATCATGGGGATCTGCCTGGGCCACCAGTTGCTCTCCCTCGCTCTTGGTGGCAAAACGCGCAAGCTCGACCGCGGGCATCGCGGGGCGAATCACCCGGTGCAGGACATCGACACCGGCAAGGTGGAGATCACCAGCCAGAACCATGGATTTGCGGTCATGCCGGAATCTCTGCCCGACGGCGTGGTTCCGTCTCATATCAGCCTGTTTGACGGCACGAACGAGGGAATACGGCTGCGAGATCGCCCCGTCTTTTCGGTTCAATACCACCCCGAGGCATCACCGGGCCCGGTGGACAGCCATTATCTGTTCGACCGTTTCATGAACATGATCGATCGCGCATGATGATTGCGGCACCTTTGCCAAAACCCCGGCGTACCGCACCCCTTCGCCCTATGCCGCCTTCACGTACGTCATCGAGGTGATCGACAACTCTTCCAACGTTGAAAACTCGATTGTATAAGGGCGCCGCTGTGCCCGATTTAAAATGGGGCGCCGCTGTGCCCGATTCGAAAACAGGACGCCGCTGTGCCCGATTTAAAATGGGGCGCCGCTGCGTCTGATGAAAATGCGTCGCGGCGCCGCTGGCAGAGCCTTCACCGACCACCCGTGTTCCCTGCCCCATCGGGGCTTAATTGGCCGAGAGACATCCGACCCCATGCCAAAGCGCACCGATATCCGTTCGATCGCCATCATCGGCGCCGGCCCAATCGTCATTGGCCAGGCCTGCGAGTTCGATTATTCCGGCGCCCAAGCCTGCAAAGCCTTGAAGGCTGAAGGGTATCGCGTGATCCTGGTCAATTCGAATCCGGCAACGATCATGACCGACCCGGAGTTGGCCGACGCGACCTATATCGAGCCGATTACCCCGGAAACCGTGGCCCGCATTCTCGAGAAAGAGCGCCCGGATGCGCTGCTGCCGACGATGGGCGGACAGACGGCGCTGAACACCGCGATTGCTTTGGCGGACGACGGCACCCTCGACCGCCTGGGGATCGAGATGATCGGGGCCGACAAGGACGTCATCGCCAAGGCGGAAGACCGGCAGAAATTCCGCGAAGCCATGGACAGCATCGGCCTGGAAAGCCCGCGCTCCCGTCTGGTCAGCGATTTTGACCAAGCGACGGCCGCCCTTAACGATGTCGGATTGCCGGCAATCATCCGCCCCAGCTACACCCTTGGCGGCGCTGGCGGCGGGATCGCTTACAATCGTGAAGAATATGAAAACATCGTTCGAAACGGTTTGCGGCTCAGCCCCGTCCATCAGGTTCTGATCGAGGAGTCCGTTCTCGGCTGGAAGGAGTTCGAGATGGAGGTCGTCCGCGATCGGGCGGACAACTGCATCATCATCTGCTCGATCGAAAACATCGACCCGATGGGGGTGCATACGGGCGACAGCATTACTGTTGCACCGGCTCTGACGCTGACCGACAAGGAATACCAGATCATGCGCACCGCCTCGATCGCGGTTCTGCGCGAGATTGGCGTCGACACCGGCGGCTCGAACGTACAGTTCGCCGTCGAGCCGGAAACCGGACGCCTGGTCGTCATCGAAATGAACCCCCGTGTTTCCCGGTCATCCGCTCTGGCGTCAAAGGCGACCGGCTTTCCAATCGCAAAGATCGCGGCAAAGCTCGCGGTTGGCTATACGCTCGACGAGCTTTCCAACGACATTACCCGCGTCACGCCGGCCAGTTTCGAGCCGACCATCGACTATGTCGTCACAAAGATACCGCGCTTCACCTTCGAAAAATTCGCCGGTGCCGAACCGACGCTCAATACGTCGATGAAATCGGTCGGCGAGGCAATGGCGGTCGGGCGCAGCTTCGCTGAGAGCTTTCAAAAGGCCCTTCGCTCGCTTGAGACCGGCTGGACGGGCTTGAACGAAATCACCATTGACGGCCTGGAAGCGAATGGACCGGCCGACGATCTCAATCCGGTCCGGGCAGCCCTGTCACGCCCGACACCGGACAGAATTCTGGTCATCGCCCAGGCTCTGCGGTTGGGAATGACACCGGCCGAGGTAACCGGCATCTGCAAATATGATCCTTGGTTCGTCGCCCGGATTGCCGAGATCATCGCCTTCGAAGCCCAGTTGAAAAAAACGGGACTGCCGGAATCGCGGGGCGACTGGCTCGATCTGAAGATGATGGGATTCTCCGACGCCAGACTGGGCGAACTTGTTGGCATGGACGAACGGGCCGTCTCGGCCGTGCGCCGGGCCCAGAACGTCACGCCCGTCTACAAGCGGATCGACACCTGCGCGGCCGAATTCCCGACGCCGACCCCATACATGTATTCCTGCTATGAACCCGACGACGGAAACCCGCCGGACTGCGAAAGCAACCCGACCGACCGGCGCAAGATCGTCATTCTCGGCGGCGGCCCCAATCGAATCGGCCAGGGGATCGAGTTCGACTATTGCTGTGTCCATGCGGCCTATGCCCTGCAAGACGCCGGCTTCGAGACAATCATGGTCAACTGCAATCCCGAGACCGTCTCAACCGACTACGACACCTCTGATCGGCTTTATTTCGAACCGCTGACGACTGAAGACGTGATTGAAATCGTCCGCACGGAACAGCGCAAGGGCGACCTGCTGGGTGTGATCGTCCAATTCGGCGGCCAAACGCCGCTGAAGCTTGCCGGAGACCTCGAAGCTGCCGGCATCCCGATTCTGGGGACGCCCAAGGACGCCATCGACCGGGCCGAGGACCGGGAACGTTTCGCCCAGATGCTGAACGATATCGGCCTTCGCCAACCGGCCAACGGATTGGCCCGCTCCGCCGAAGAGGCGGAGAAAATCGCAGACCGGCTGGGATATCCGCTTTTGCTTCGGCCGAGCTATGTGCTGGGCGGGCGGGCCATGGAAGTGATCCATAATCGCGACGAACTCCGCCGCTATATCACGACGGCCGTGATTGTCTCCGGACGCAATCCTGTTCTCATCGACAGCTATCTTCAGGACGCCGTCGAGGTGGACGTGGACGCGGTTTCCGACGGCCATGACGTTTATGTCGCCGGTATCATGGAACATATCGAAGAAGCGGGCATTCATTCCGGTGACAGCGCATGCGCCTTGCCGCCGCATAGCCTGACCCCCGACGTCATGGCGGCAATCGAGGATCAGACCCGCCTTCTGGCCAAGGAGCTGGGGGTCGTCGGCCTGATGAACGTGCAATTCGCTGTCAAGACCGTCGATGGCGCCCCCGCTGAAATCTACATCATCGAAGTCAACCCGCGGGCCAGCCGTACAGTGCCGTTCGTTGCCAAGGCCACCGGCACACCCATCGCCAAGATCGCCGCCCGGCTCATGGCGGGCGAACGGCTCGCGACATTCCGTGACCAGGGGCTTTTGCTTGGTCACAAGCCGGCGCATGTGGCGGTCAAGGAAGCCGTGTTCCCATTCGCCCGATTCCCCGGCGTGGATACGCTGCTGGGTCCGGAGATGAAGTCGACGGGCGAAGTCATGGGCCTCGACCGCAGCTTCGGCCGCGCCTTCCTTAAGTCACAGTTGGGCGCCGGAGTCAGCCTGCCACGGCAGGGGCGGGCGTTCCTGTCGGTGCGCAACCGCGACAAGGCGCATCTGGAAGCAATTGCCAGGGACCTGTCGGCATTGGGCTTCACCCTTGTCGCAACACGCGGGACACAGGCCTTTCTTGCCGAGCGGGGGCTTGCGGTCACCTCTGTCAACAAGGTCCTGGAAGGGCAGCCCCATATCGTCGATGAGATGAAGAACGGCACGATCGATCTGGTCATCAATACAACCGACAGCGCGCAGGCGGTCCGTGACAGCATGGGGTTGCGGCGAACCGCACTGGTCAATACTATCCCCTATTACACGACGATAGCCGGGGCGCGCGCCGCGGTCGAAGCCATCGCGGCATTAAAGGAAGGCGAGCTTGAAGTCGAGGCGCTGCAATCTTATGTCTTCGGATCGTGACTGGCCGAAATCGCTGATAGTGAACAATTGGCGGTTCATGTTCGTTAACGTCTAACGGGCGATTCGCTGGTGGTCGTCGCCCGATTTTTCCTTAGAAGGTAGACAAAATATGGAGAAGGTCCCAATGACCGCAACGGGCTATGCTCGTTTGCAGGACGAGCTAAAGCATTTGAAATCGACGGCACGCCCGGAGGTCATCCGTGCGATCGCCGAGGCTCGAGAACATGGAGATCTCTCCGAGAACGCCGAATACCACGCCGCGCGTGAGCGACAGAGCTTCATCGAGGGCCGCGTCCTTGAACTCGAGGACAAAATCGCACGGGCAGAAGTGATCGATGTCTCAAAATTGTCGGGCGACGTCATCAAATTCGGCGCGACCGTCCGACTGGCCGACGAGGATACCGACGAAGAGATTACCTATCAAATCGTCGGTGAGGACGAGAGCGACATCAAGGATGGCCGGATTTCCATCACCGCACCGCTCGCACGCAGCCTAATCGGCAAGAGCATGGGCGATGTCGTTGAAGTCGCAACGCCAAGTGGGGCACGATCCTACGAAGTGATTTCCGTCAATTACAGCTGACTGGTATCGCTGACCGGCCCATGACCATGGGCGCCGGACATCGCTGCCGACAATCGCCGAGCGAAGCCGGGCATCGTGGCCTTTACTGGCACGCCGCCCGGCCTCGCCGTGACACACGGAATGCCCATGACCATTGATCGGCGGTTCGTTGCATGGAGTTTGATTGCTGCGGCCGTCCTCGGGCTTCTTTGGTTCGTGTCGGGTGTCCTGGCACCGTTTCTAATCGGTCTGCTGCTGGCCTATCTCGCCGATCCGGCTTGCCGCAGATTGCAAACCTATGGCATTCCCCGAATCCTATCGGGAACGTTGATCGTCGGCGGCTTTTTGTTCGCCGTTTCCGGCCTGATCATTGCCGCAATGCCCATCATTATGTCGCAGGCGGCCGGCTTCCTTTCGGCCATGGCCGATCTCCAGGAAGTTCTATCCCGCGACGATGTCACCGCCCTCAGCATTTTGGATGATCTTCTGCCCGAAGGGTGGGGCGAACAGATTATCGCAGTGGGCAGTGAGTCGGTTGGATGGATTGCCGAATCAGCCGGTCAGGTTGGTCTTCAGCTATTAAGCGGCGGCTTGGCACTGTTCGATTTCGTGGCATTGATGTTCATCACGCCGATCGTCGCGATCTTTGCCATGCGGGACTGGCCGGTCTTGCTGGAGCATTTGGACGACCTGGTTCCACCCAGGCAAAGGCCAATCGTGCGCAGCCATGCGCAGGCCGTTGACGACGCCATCACCGCTTGGATGCGGGGACAGGTTCTAGTCTGTATCATTCTGGCCATTTTCTTCAGCGTTGGGCTGACATTGCTGGGCCTTCAATACAGCATCTTTATCGGTGTCGTGGCCGGGATTGCGGCATTCATCCCATTTCTTGGCTTTCTCGTCGGCTTGGCCTTGAGCTTGATCGCGGCTTTAGTGACGTTTGACAGCTTCTATATGATCTTAGCCACGATTAGCGTCTTCCTGGTCGGACAGGCTATTGAAAGCTATTACCTGACACCTCGATTGGTTGGCCGAAGTGTCGGCCTTAGCGAGATATGGGTGCTTTTCGCCCTGCTTGCCGGAGGCGCAACGTTCGGCTTTGTCGGCATCCTCCTGGCCATGCCGGTTGCTGCCGTCCTGAACGTCCTGATCCGCAGCGCGGTGACCAGCTATAAGCAAAGCGCCCTGTACAGTGATGGGCCCTGATCATCGGATTCCGGCGGCACCGGACTCTCGATTCGATCGCATGCGTATCCGTGGGCGCAGAGCCTGCCGAAGCGCGGGTCGAGTTCCTGTCACTCGGCCTCGGACTCATCTCCGGCCGGGCCGATATCGACATCAACCGGAACGCCCGGAAGGCTCTTGCCCGTTCGGATTGCCAGGGACGATTTCACATGGCTGACATTCGGCGCTGCCGTCAATTGGGTGGTCAGAAACTTCTGGTAGCTGTCCCAATCCTCGGCAACGATCTTTAGCAAGAAATCGGTTTCACCGGCCAGCATGTGGCACTCGCGCACCAATGGCCAGGACGCGACGAGATCTTCAAAGGCCCTCAGATCGTTCTCGGCCTGACTGGCCAAGCCGACATGGGCAAAGACCATAACACCGTATCCCAGCGCTTCCGGATTGATATCGGCATGATACCCACGTATGAATTGCGCCTCCTCCAAGGCCCGCACCCGTCGAAGACACGGCGGCGCCGATATGCCCGCCCGCCGCGCCAGTTCGACATTGGTCATCCGGCCATCGTCTTGAAGATCGCGAAGGATTCGGCGGTCGATTCGATCGAGTTTGACGCGGCGCATTGATATCTCTCGGAAAGCTTTGACGATCATTCGGGCAAAGATATTACCCGTACGGTCTCGAACGCAAGAAGTAATAAGATTCCCGAAAAGAGGCCCGCAGTCTCAGTTAGTCTCAGCCGGTCGCAGCCGCTGGATCGGCCGACTCCGAAGTGTTGGCCACTTCGTCGCCCCATTCCTCTTTCAGTTCGGCTTGCCGCGCGGTCAGTTCATCGATCTCGGTCTGATACCGCATTGCCATAAAGGTGCTTACGGCCGGCGGAACCGTAAAGTACAGCAACCAACCAAGGGCGGCCGCCGCATACATAAACAGCCATGTGAAGGGATCGGCCAGAACTGCCGCCACACCATCGAGAGAATGCGCCCCACCCCATAGTGGGATCGCAGAGGACATGACCCCACAGAAGTTCAGCGACCCCACGGTGATCGGCGCAAATTTGTTGGGATCCCGATCAACGATGAACGCCACGATCGTCGGAGCCATGCCGACGGTGAACAAGAGTGTTGTCGGCAGCGCGAGCAAGGCGAAAGGCACCGCGCAGATACCGATCAAGAGCACCAGTTTCCCGCCCGTAACCGGGCGCCGACGGGCGCCCCTGGCAACCGCAGCACCCTGCTCCTTGGCTCCACCTTGTTTAGAAACCATCGTCATTCGAATTCTCGTTCCCTTTTAATGATCAGCGCCGGCCCACCGAACCGTCGCCATCATCCTTTGCCGCGCATGTCACACCGCTTGAACCAAGATTATTCCAACCAACAGCACCATCGACATGAGACCGGCAGCCACGGCCGCGATCTGGCGGCCAAGTTCGCCATTGACCGCCGGACTGTCCTGAATGTCGTGCTTTCGTTGAGCAATGAGGCGGCCGGTATAGTCGAATTCCCGCTGCGCCATATCGAAACCGGCTGCATCGCGGCGCGCCAAATCGCCATTGTGAATCAGTGAGTAAAGATTCCTGATATGACCTGTCTTGGCCTGCGCATTCAGTTCCTCTGTCATCCGGGTCCGCAATGTCCGGCTGTGATAAAGCCCGACCGCCGGCTCGATCAGTGCCACCAACCACGCACACAGATTGGGCAGGCTCTTAACGCGCGCCTCTTTCTGCAACTCGAGAAAAATATCAAGTATGGCAATCCGCCTGGTCGGGTCGTCGCGGTCTTTGTTGAGTTTCTTGACCAGTCGATCGTCCAGGCCACCATGACGTGACAGCACGAATGCCAAAATATGCCGATCGACGGGTTCTCGAGGCTGCCCACCTTGACCATCGGTCCGGTACTTGCCCTGGCCCGCCATGGATTCGACCGCGTTGAGCAAGGCGTCCAGTTCGGTAATATAATGGCCCTGAAGTGTCGCGCTTTGGCATGGCAGCGATTGATTCAGTTCATAAAGGCACCGCTCGATTCCGAAACCGATACCGGTGTTCTCCAGATAGCCGCGCATCTGGTCGAACTTCTTCGCCAACGGCACATATTCGGGTCGAAAGGTGCTTTGGACGTTAACCCAGAACATCGGAAGCTGTCCGGAAATGATCTCGGCCAGCTCCTGGCTCGAGCGGCCGGTGCCCAGCGCCTCGGCCAAGGCGCCGCCCAGACCGTCCGGCATCACGGCGATTCCCTTGTATCTGACGGGCCCTTTCGGATCGAGCGCCATAATCACGCGCGCAACCCGCCGTTCCTCGAGTGAGCCGCCGCGGCCCATGCCGGCCGTGCGCATCGCTTCGGCCGTGCGCTTAAGGGTCGCCTCATCGTCGAGACTGCGATTGAGCCAGTGCTCGAGACCGCCGCTCTCGATCATGCCGTTGGCTTCGGCCGTCTGCTTGCGCATGGCATGGGCAAGGGAGCGCGCCGTCCAATGCTGGCCGCCATTGAAGTCGATCGGCCGTACCGCCCGTTTGGGCGGCTGCGCTTGCTTGGGCGACAAGCGCCGGCCGCTCGCCCACAGGTCCAGGTCGTCCAGCGACCATCGCTGACCCCCGTCGTCGATCAGCAAACCGCGCACGGGTTCGATCAACGCCGCCGGAAGTTTTACATCGCCGGTCAGAAGCTGGAACGTGCCCTTTTCCATCTTCTGCAGGGTTATGTCCTCGTCGGACAAATGGGCGACCGGGTTGTAGCCAAGGGCAAGGAAGACACATGTCACACCGAGCGCATAGAGATCGTCCTCAAGCACGCCGGTGCCGCGCCCACTCGGCATCGCCATGCCGCGTTCAAGAGGTTCGAAAACCGTTGGCTGTGTTGCACCCGGTAGGCAACTGACACACTCACCCAGTTGAACCCCGCCGCCATCATTCATAAACAGATTGGTAGGGTTGATAGCGCCGTGGAAAACACGCCGGACTCTGAGTTCGCGCATGGCCGCCACCATCGGAACCAAGATCTTTCTGGCGATCTGGTCCTCGGACATGGGTTCGCGGCGATCGTTGATCGTCCGCGCCAGCCGAGGGCCATTGGGCTGCTCGAATATGACGACCAGCCGCTCGGCCTCATCGCGCCCCCAAGGCACCACCCCGAATTCGATCATCCGCAGAATGGAGACTTGATCGATTCCCCGAAGCGATCCCATGACATCGAGACGGTTGGGCCGCAGCGGATCAAGCACAAGACTAAACAGACTTCGGCCTGCCTCCTCGCGGCCCCGGGCAGCGAAGGCTGGCGCCGTCTGAGAATCGAGATCCGGCAACGGTACGTCCGCATCGATCTCGAAGCGGTTATGCAATCGAACCTTTAGCGAGGCCGCCGTCGGCCGGTCGTCAGCCGATCCGCCCCCTTCTTGGGGCGAATCCGCCGGGCCTGCGCCATTGCCGGTCCCACCGGGTAGACCGGCCTCCTGGTCGGGCATCAGGGCATCGTCGGTGGCCATGGCGGGGCGGTCCTGTCTGGGCAAGGCGTGGTCGCTCGGGTCGCCACGAAGGGCTGAGCGTTACACTAGCGCCAGAAGCCAAACGAACCGTTAACTCGCCGCGACCATGACTGTGCCCCCTTTCGGGCGGCACAAACCAGTTTCGGAGGTCATGATACTCAATCGCCGAAAGGATCGGCGGTCACGATCGTGTCGTCGCGCTCCGGGCTGGTCGACAGTAGAATGACCCGCGTCTGGATGAGTTCTTCAATCCGAACGATATATTTGATCGCATTGGCAGGAAGATCCGCCCAGCTTCGGGCCCCTTGGGTGCTGTCGGACCAGCCTGGAAGTGTCTCGTAGATGGGTTCGACCTCGGCCTGAGCGATTTGAGATGCCGGCAAATGGTCGATTTCACGCCCCTTCCAGCGATAGCCGACACAAATCCGCAACTGCTCGAAACCGTCGAGAACATCGAGCTTGGTCAACGCAATGCCGGTAATGCCGCCCGTCTTGACTGCTTGGCGCACCAGAACGGCGTCGAACCAGCCACATCGCCGAGCCCGGCCGGTTACCGTGCCGAATTCACGCCCGCGCTCGCCCAGACGCTGGCCGATTTCGTCCTGCAACTCTGTCGGAAACGGTCCCGAGCCGACACGGGTGGTATAGGCCTTGGTGATACCCAAAACGCGCCCCAGGGCGCCGGGAGCGCTGCCGGAACCGGTCGCCGCCTGCCCAGCCACGGTGTTGCTCGAGGTCACGAATGGGTAGGTGCCGTGATCCACATCGAGGAGCGCCCCTTGCGCCCCTTCCCAGAGAATGCGCTTGCCCTCTTGACGGGCAATATCAAGCGTGCGCCAGACGACACCGGCATAGGGAAGAACCTTGGGCGCGATTTCCCGGAGTTGCGCCAGGAGTTCGGCGGCATCGAATTCCGGCGCGCCAAGCCCGCGAAGGAGGGCATTGTGATGGGCCAGAAGATGGTCGATCTTTTCCGCCAGCAGCCCGGAATCTTCGAGATCGCAGACCCGGATCGCCCGGCGCGCGACCTTGTCTTCGTATGCCGGCCCAATACCGCGCCCGGTGGTGCCGATCCGGTTTTCGCCGCGCGCCAGTTCGCGCGCCTTGTCGATGGCGCTGTGAAGGGGAAGGATCAAGGTGGCGTTTTCAGCCAGCATGAGGTTTTCCGGGGCGACATCGACCCCGAGTTCCCGAACCCTGTTGATCTCGTCGATCAACGCCCAAGGGTCGACCACGACACCATTGCCTATGATCGACATCTTGCCGCCACGCACGACACCCGACGGCAGTAGGCTGAGCTTGAAGATCTTGCCGTCAATGGTCAGGGTATGCCCGGCATTGTGTCCACCCTGGAACCGCACGATCACATCCGCGCGATTCGACAGCCAGTCGACTACCTTGCCCTTCCCCTCGTCGCCCCATTGCGAGCCGACGACCACAACATTCGTCATCTGTCCGTCTTTCCGTTATTCGTCGGAGCCCACCGCCCCGCACTCTCGATTCGCGGCATCCCTCGCCCTCATCAGCCAGGGCCCTCATTCGAAAAGGCCGTCACTCAATCGGCCGAACATCGCCGCCGATCATAACATCGGCACATCCAAGACGCCGCCCCTCTTCGGCCGGGTCCGTTTCGGGGGCCAAGCCCGAAACGACCACCCGCCCGGCATTGCGCAGAGACGTCACGACCCCCGGATCCGAACCATAGGGCGCATAAACCCGCCGCGGCGGCGATGTCGCGGGAATAGTGTGCAGTATGCTGTCCAAATAGAGGGTCACGCCGGTTGCCGGCTCCCCCTCATGTCCGGTCGGCGCCGTTGTGATATAGCGGCCGCCGCGCCCCAATTCACCCCGCCCCCGGCGGGCGAATATCGAAAACGTCACGCCGGTGTGATAGCGGAATCCGCGATGCTCGACAAAATCGACCGTCAAGGTCGTTCCCGGAGCCAGGATGCGCAGTCGTGCCACGATATCGGCCAGTTCGGCCAAATCGGACGCCACGCTGTCCGGCAGGGAAAGGGCACGTGCCGCCGCCAGGGCCGGGTCGGCCGCCCCTTCGGCCCGCAGAAGCGCATGGAGCAACCGCGCGACCGGCGTGCCCACCGCCCGCACCTCGGCCGCGTCTTTGCGGTCCAGCGCGGCCATAAGGGCGTCTCGGTCACCGCTGTCATGAGCGTCAAGAATTTTGGGAACAAGCGTCGGTACCGTCAGATCGAGAGAAAGCCCGGCGACACCGACCTTCTCCAGCGCCGTCAGCGCCACGGCGGCCACCTCGGCGTCGGCCGCAGGACCGGTCGCGCCGATCAGTTCGGCACCGACCTGCGCGATCTGGCGTTCCGGCCGTATCTGCCCGCCGGTGACCCGAAGCACCTGGCCGGCATAGGCTAGACGAAGCGGTCGCGGCGCCGTGCGCAAGCGGGAAGCGGCCAGACGGGCAATCTGGGTGGTCATATCGGCCCGCAGGCCCATCATCCGCTGACTGGCCGGGTCCATGACTCGAAAGGTTTCCGATGCCAGGGCCTGCCCCGCCCCGGCAAGCAGCGAGGTCTCGAACTCGCAAAGGGGCGGCTTCACCCGGTCATAGCCATGGGATCCGATGCGTGCCATCAGCCCGTCGACAACTTCGGCCTCGCGGGCGGCATAGGGCGGCAGACCGTCGTGAAATCCCGTCGGCAACAGCGCCCAATGGGCATCCGCATCCGAGGGACTAGATGGAACCCGGCTGGACGGCTGTTGGTCGGAACGAGCGGATGAGTCGGTCATGGTCGCGGTCATGTGGTGGCTGGAATCGGGCGGTATCAGGCCACCGCGACCGACACCGGTACTAGCGGCGCGATACCCGATGGCCTCGACAGAACGGACCGGCACCAAGGCTTGGCGCCGTTCCGTCATGCAGCGGACCCTTTATGGCACTTTCCAACCGGGCCGCACAATCCCGACCGACCGGAAGCTCGCTTAGAACTTACTGGGTCAGAATTTCCCAATCAGAACTTCAGGGCTCGGACATTCGTCACGCTGGACAAGTGACGAACGTCGTTGACCACGGTTTCCGGCACCGCCTCATCGACCGATACCAGCGCAACCGCACCGCCACCATGCTCGCGCCGGCCCAGATGGAAGTTGGAGATGTTGAGCCGGCTGTTGCCGAGCAGCGTGCCGAGGGCACCGATGAGGCCCGGCTTGTCCTCGTTGGTCACGAACAACATGAAATCGGACAGTTCGGCCTCGAGGTTGATATCGTTGATGCCCACGATTCGCGGCTTCTCGCCCGCAAAGACTGTTCCGCGAACGTTGAACTCGCCCTTTTCGGTCACGAGCTGCAACCGCACCAGCGTATGATAGCCCTTCGCCTTATCGCGCTTGGTCTCGGAAACATCGATATTGCGTTCCTTCGCCACCATGGGCGCTGACACCATATTGACGCTATCGAGCTGCGGGCGCAGGACACCCATCAGAATGGTCGCGGTCAACGGCTTGACGTTCAGCCCGGCAATTTCGCCTTCGTAAGAGACCGAAATGGCTTTGATGCTGCTTTCAGCCAATTGACCGCCAAAGGCGCCCAGCTGCTCGGCCAGCTTCAGATAGGGCCGCAGGCGCGGCGCATCTTCGGCGCTGACCGACGGCATATTCAGAGCGTTGGTCACGGCACCGGTCAGCAGGAAGTCCGACATCTGCTCGGCGACCTGGATGGCGACATTCTCCTGCGCCTCGCTCGTGCTGGCGCCCAGATGCGGGGTGCAAACCACGTTGTCCATGCCGAACAGCGGGTGCTGCTTCGCCGGCTCTTCCTCGAACACGTCGAGAGCGGCACCGGCCACATGGCCGCTGTCGAGGGCATCCTTCAGCGCCGCCTCGTCGACCAACCCGCCACGGGCACAGTTGATGATCCGCACGCCCTTTTTCATTTTCTTGAATGCATCCGCATTCAAGACATTTCGGGTGGCGTCGATCAACGGCGTATGCAGCGTGATGAAATCCGCGCGCCGGAACAATTCGTCGAGTTCGACCTTTTCGATACCCATTTCCTCGGCCCGATCGGGGCTGAGGAACGGATCGAAGGCGGCGACATGCATGGACAGGCCGACAGCGCGGTCGGCGACGATCGAGCCGATATTGCCGCAGCCGATCAAGCCCAAAGTCTTGCCGTAGACCTCGGTACCCATGAACTTGGATTTCTCCCACTTGCCCGCATGGGTGCTGGCATTGGCTTGGGGAATCTGCCGCGCCAGGGAGAACATCATGGCGATGGCGTGCTCGGCGGTCGTGATCGAATTGCCGAACGGCGTATTCATGACCACGACGCCCTGCGCCGTCGCCGCCGGCAGGTCGACATTGTCGACGCCGATGCCGGCCCGGCCGACAACCTTCAGATTGGTAGCCGCCTCAAGGACCGGCGGCGTCACCTTCGTGGCCGATCGTATCGCCAGACCGTCATAGTTGCCGATGATCGACATCAGATCTTCCGGCGACAGGCCGGGCTTGAAATCAACTTCGATGCCGCGTTCGGTGAAGATCTCGATGGCTCGGTTGCTGAGCTTGTCGGAAATAAGGACTTTTGGCATTGAAATACCTCCATTATCCCAGGCCCCACACCGGCGGCACGGTCACCGCCTGATCGAGAGGCCGGGATCGGCCGCCGGACGCAACGCCCGGCGGCACAAAAACTATCGGGAATGAAATCGCCGGTGGCCGGCGAACGGGCCGGTCGGTCTAGGCGGCTTTGGCTTTTTCCGCCTTGACCGCGTCGAAGGCCCAGTCGAGCCAAGGCAGCAGCGCCTTCATGTCGGCCGATTCGACGGTGCCACCGCCCCAGAGCCGGAGCCCCGGCGGTGCGTCGCGATAGCCGTTGACGTCGAACGCCGCGCCCTCGCCCTCGAGCAATTTGGTCATCGCCTTGGGGATATCGGCCTGCGCCTTGTCGTCGAGGGCCGTGATCGCCGGATCAACGATCTTCAAGCAAATCGATGTCGACGACCGGGTGGCCGGATCGTCGGCCAGGAAATCGACCCATGGCGTCCGTTCGACCCATTCGGCGACCGCCGCCAGATTGGCCTGGGACCGCTCGATCAAGGCCGGCAGCCCGCCGATCTTTTCCGCCCAGCGCAAGCTGTCGAGATGATCCTCGACCGCCAGCATGGACGGGGTGTTGATGGTTTCGCCCTTGAAGATGCCTTCGTTGAGCTTGCCGCCCTTGGTCAAGCGGAAAATTTTGGGCAACGGCCGGTCCGGCGAGAACGACTCAAGCCGTTCAACGGCCCGAGGGCTCAGCACGATCATGCCGTGCGCACCTTCGCCGCCAAGCACCTTTTGCCAGGACCATGTCGTCACGTCGAGCTTGTGCCACGGCAGATCCATGGCGAAGGCTGCCGAAGTGGCATCGGCGAATGTCAGCCCCGTGCGGTCGTCGGCGATCCAGTCGCCGTTCGGCACTGCAACGCCCGACGTCGTTCCGTTCCAGGTGAAGACGACATCACGGTCGGCGCCGACACTGCTCAGATCGGGCAGATGACCGTAGTCGGCCTTGAGGACGCGCGCATCGTCAAGTTTGAGTTGCTTGACGACATCCGTGACCCATCCCTCGCCGAAGCTTTCCCAGGCGAGCATGTCGACGCCGCGGGCGCCGAGCATTGACCACATGGCCATCTCGACGGCGCCGGTGTCTGACGCCGGCACAATGCCGATCCTGTAATCGTCGGGTATGCCAAGTATCGATCGACTCCGATCAAGGACCTCGGCCAGACGCGCCTTGCCGATGGCAGCGCGATGCGAGCGTCCGAGAGAGTCAGTAGCAAGTTGTGAAAGTGACCAGCCCGGCCTTTTGGCGCACGGACCAGAAGAGAAATTTGGATTCGCGGGGCGAACCGTTGGTTTAGTCATAGCTATTCCTTCCAGAATAGTTGCACCCCGTTGGGGAGGTGTGGCCCGCCGCCGACCATACAGATATCGCCTCCAAGGTCAACCGGGTGTTCATTCAGGCCGCGGATCGCTGCCCCGCGAATTCTTCATGGCAGATCAAAAACGCCCGAATTTCGGGGAATGACCGGACAGCCAAAGGCCGGATGATGACGCGCGCCTTCTATCGCGCTAAACAAGGGAGCGATGAACGATAAGATGAACGATAACGGGCAAGCGGCTATCATGACCGAAACGGTGACCGTCGCCCTTGGCGACCGGCGATACGAAATTCTCATCGGTGCAGGGCTGTTGTCCGGGGCCGGCGACCACATCCTTCCGCTCCTGCGGACGCCCCGAGCGGTCATCGTCACCGATGCGACCGTTGCCAAAGCCCATGGCGACGCCTTGGCGGCCACCCTGACCAAAGCGGGCATCGCGGTATCGATGGAATCCGTGGCTGCCGGCGAGGCGTCGAAGAGCATGACCGTGCTGTCGGAACTGGCGGAGCGTCTGCTAGCCAGCGGCATCGACCGGTCGACCACGATCATAGCGCTCGGCGGCGGTGTCGTCGGCGATTTGGGAGGCTTCGCGGCAGCGGTGCTCTTGCGCGGCCTTGATTTCATCCAAATTCCGACCACGCTCTTGGCGCAGGTCGACAGTTCGGTCGGCGGCAAGACCGGCGTCAACGCCGCGGCCGGCAAGAACCTGATCGGCGCTTTTCATCAACCCCGGCTGGTTTTGGCCGATACCTCGACGCTCGACACGCTGCCGGATCGCGAAATGCGCGCCGGCTATGCCGAGGTCGTCAAATATGGCGCCATCGACCAGCCCGATTTCTTTTCGTGGCTCGAGGCCAAGGGTCGACATGTTCTGGCCCGCGAGCCGTCGGCCGTCGCCCATGCCGTGGCCCAAAGCTGCCGCGCCAAGGCCGAGATCGTCGCGGCCGACGAACGCGAGCATGGCCGCCGGGCGCTGCTCAATCTGGGCCATACCTTCGCCCATGCCCTGGAAGCCGAAGGCGGCTATACCGGCGCGCTGCTTCATGGGGAAGCCGTGGCGATCGGCATGGTCATGGCCTTCGATTTCTCGGTCCGGCTGGGCCATTGCCCGGCGGCCGATGCCCAGCGGTTGCGGGCGCATCTCAGCGAAGCCGGGCTGCCGACGACGATTGGCGAACGCTTTACCGGCCGGCTGTCGGCCGACCGCCTTTTTCAACACATGACCCATGACAAAAAGGTGAGCGGCGGCCGGATCACCTTGATCCTGGCCCGGGGGATCGGCCAGGCCTTCGTGACGGCCGAGACGCCGACGGCGGCAATCAAATCATTCCTGACTGACGCAACTGAACAGGGTTGAGGACCGAAAAATGGACACAGCCATGTGGCTGACGGTCGGCGGCATCATTTTGTTGCTATTCCTTTCCGCATTTTTCTCGGGCTCGGAAACCGCTTTGACCGCAGCCAGCCGTGCCAAGATGCATCAACTCGAACAGGACGGCAACACACGGGCAGCGACTGTCAACAAGCTTCGCCTCGACAAGGAAAGCCTGATCGGCGCGATTTTGCTCGGCAACAATCTGGTCAACATCCTGGCCTCGGCATTGGCGACGACGTTGTTCATCGCCGTCGTCGGCGAGGGTGCGGTTCCCCTTGCCACGGTGGTGATGACGCTGCTGGTCCTGGTATTTTCCGAAGTCCTGCCGAAAACGGTCGCGATCCAGCAATCGGACCGGATCGCGCTGACCGTCGCGCCGCTGCTTAGATTCGTGGTGATGGTGCTGGCCCCGATCACCAACGGGGTCAGTTTCCTGGTCCGTCAGTTGATGCGGGCCATGCGCCTCAGCACCGACAACATGTCGATGACCGACTATATCGACGAACTTCGCGGCGCCATCGAATTGCATCGAGGCCCGGAAGAAGAAACGCAGCACGAGCGCGCCATGCTGCGGTCCATTCTCGATCTCAGCGATGTCGAGGTCGGCGAGATCATGACCCATCGCCGCAACATCGTCGCCATCGATGTCGATCAGCCCCTCGATGCGATCGTCGAGGCCGTTCTCAACAGTCCCTTTACCCGCATCCCGTTATGGCGCGACGACCCCGACAATGTCGTCGGCGTGCTTCATGCCAAGGATATGCTGCGGACCCTGCGCCGTCAGGGCGCCCTGACCGATGCGTTCCGGGACGTCATGAGCGACAGCGCACCGGGCACCCATTCGTCGGCATCGACCGATACGGTTCCAGCCGCCGAACCGGCCACCGAGCGCGATGACGGAAGCCGGCCCGATGACGGGAAAAGCGATCGTCAGGATGGGGATCATGAAAAGCCCGATCAGAATTCGGCGGAAGGCAGCTTCGATCTGTTGGCCATTGCCGCCACGCCCTGGTTCATCCCGGACTCGACATCGCTGCTCGATCAATTGCACGCGTTCCGCAAACGGCGCGAACATTTCGCCCTTGTCGTCGACGAATATGGCAGCCTGCAAGGCGTCGTCACGCTGGAGGACATCCTCGAGGAAATCGTCGGGGAAATCAGCGACGAACACGATATCCCAGTGGCCGGCGTCCGGCCCCAGACGAATGGCAGCTATATCATTGACGGCACTGTCACGATTCGCGACCTGAAGCGTCAATTCGAATGGCGTCTGCCCGACGAAGAAGCCGCGACCCTGGCGGGATTGATCCTGCACGAAGCCCGGCGGATTCCCAATGTCGGGCAGTCGTTCCTGTTCCACGGGTTCCGCTTTGACATTCTGCGCCGCCAGCGCAATCAGATCACGCTGATCAGAGTGACGCCTCCGGCCCCCTCGGAAAACGGCGAAAAACTTTGACCCGAATGAAGTGAAAGTTGCGCTTGGGGCAGTGACCATTCCGCTGTAGGCTGCCCCTTGCAACGATAAACAGGCATTAGGAAACGCGAAGTATGACGGACATTGCATTTCTCGGATTGGGCATCATGGGCAGCGGCATGGTGCGCAATCTACTAGGTGCGGGGCATGACCTCGCCGTTTGGAACCGAACCAAAAGACCCTTGGCCGAGGATCTCGCCAAGGCGCATGTGGCTGAAACAATCGCCGATGCGGTCAAGGGGCGTGGCATTGTCATGCTGTGCCTGACCGGACCGGACGCTCAGGGCCCGGTCTTCTTTGGCAGCGGCGGGCTGCTTGAATCGCTGGCTCCCGACACGATCATCGTCGACCTGACGACCACCGACCCGACGATGACGGCCGCGCTTTCCTTATCCGTCAAAGAAAAAGGCGCGACCTACATCGATGCACCGGTCTTCGGCAGCCGAAACGAGGCCTGGACCGGTACACTCGACATTGTCGCCGGGGGCCCGCGGGAGACGTTCAACAAGGTCGAACCGCTTTTGGACGTTATGGCCAAAACGGTCCACTATATGGGGCCTGTCGGCAGCGGCGCGACCATGAAATTGGTGGGCAATCTGCTCGTCGCCGCGCAGATCCAGTCGACCGGCGAAGCGCTATCCATGGCCCGCAAGGCAGGGCTCAATATGGACGCGATGATGGGCGTTCTGAAGGTGACCGACTATAGCTCAGGCGTGGTCGTCGGCACGGCTTCGGCAACACTGGCCGGTGACTTTTCGCCCAATTTCTATTTGAAGCATATGCTGAAGGATGCCCGCCTTATCGGCACTCATGCGCAGAAGCTGGGAGTCGCCGTGCCGTCGGCGGCAATCATCGCTGAAATGTATCAGGCGGCGGTCAATGCCGGTTTGGGCGACGAAAATGCCTCGGCGCTCCACAAGCTGAACTTCACGCTTTCGGGGCTGGACACGCCGACCGGGTAAGGCTTGATCCAAGGGCATCCAGGTCCCCCAGGGTATCCAGATCTATGACGGCAGACGGGGCCGCATCATTGATGCCCGGAACATCCGGCCAGGTGCGGCCGCCGGCCACTTGGCCCGGCAACGGAAAATGCCCTGCTGGGTCCAGTTCACTCGGGTCCAGTTCACTCAACCCCGGCTCTCCGGCCGTCCCATCGCCAGTATCAGGCCCAATACCGGGCCGGATATCCGATGCGTCTGAGAACAAGCCGTTTAGCCAAGCGGGCTCAGCGTTGACGGGCGACGCCAGCGGCCGGGCATCGCGGAGGACCAGCGCAAACACGATGGCTAGAAATAGGAGAGTGCTGATCCCACTCAGGGCCAAAAATGCGTGCCGTCTCATCGTCCTGCCATTTCAAATGGTCGGTCCGGGCCAACCGGCTCTCCGGTTCCAATGCTTGATCGGGTGTAAATGGGTACGCCGGAAGCTGCGCAACGGTCAATCGGCCCAACCCCCTTATCGAAGGGCAAAACGTCTCAGCCCCCCTCCTCACCCTCCCTCACCCCCCCCTCGGCCCCCTTGGCGCCATAGCCTGTATGGCTGCCCGGCACAGGGATGATCGCATTGGCCGGCAAAAACCGGCGAACTGCGCTTGCAATCCAGGGCGACTCGGCTTTAGGTGACGGGCATGCGCAATCGGGCGCATGGAGTTGAGCGAAACGAGGCGGTTATGGGGTACAAGGTCGCGGTCGTCGGCGCCACGGGCAATGTGGGCCGGGAAATCCTTCAGATTCTGGCCGAGCGAGACTTTCCCGCCGATACCGTGGTGCCATTGGCATCCTCGCGGTCCGTCGGGGTAGAAGTGTCTTATGGCGAGGATCAGATACTAAAGGTCCAAAGTCTCGACGACTTTGATTTCAACGGCACCGATATCGCCCTGTCGTCGCCCGGCGGCAGCATCTCGGCCAAATTCGCCCCGCGCGCGGCGGCGGCCGGCTGTGTGGTGATCGATAATACGTCGCATTTCCGCATGGATCCGGAAATTCCGCTTGTCGTGCCGGAGGTCAATCCCGACGCGCTGGCCGGCTATGCGAAGCGCAACATCATTGCCAATCCCAATTGCTCTACCATCCAGATGGTCGTCGCGCTCAAACCCTTGCATGATCTGGCACGAATCAAGCGCGTCATTGTTTCGACCTACCAATCGGTGTCCGGGTCCGGCCGCGAGGCGATGGACGAGTTGTTCAGCCAGACCAAAGGCATTTTCGTGAACGATCCGATCAAAAAATCAAAATTCACGAAACAAATCGCCTTCAACGTTATTCCGCATATTGACGTTTTCATGGATGACGGCGCCACCAAAGAAGAATGGAAGATGGCGGCCGAAACGAAGAAAATCATGGGCGGGGCGATCAAGGTCCATGCCACCTGCGTCCGCGTGCCGGTCTTTGTCGGCCATGGCGAAGCCGTGTCGGTCGAATTCGAGAACGACATCGATGTCGAGCGCGCCCGTGCGGCGCTGCGAGCGGCACCGGGCGTCGTGGTCGTCGACCACCGGGCCGACGAAGGCTATGTCACGCCGGTCGAAAGCGCCGGGGAGGATGCGGTCTATGTAAGCCGCATACGCGAAGACCCGACCGTCGATTACGGCTTGTCGATGTGGGTCGTCGCGGACAATCTGCGCAAAGGCGCGGCCTTGAACACGGTCCAAATCGCCGAGACCCTGATTGCCGATTATCTTCGTTAGAGTATAAATCTCTTCGCGCCCGCCGGTCGATCGAACGGGCGCACCCGTCCCGACAATCGAGCCAGACTATCAAGGAAGAATCTGATCATGGCAGACAAAAGCTACGACGTCGTCGTCATCGGCAGCGGTCCCGGGGGCTATGTATGCGCCATCCGCAGTGCGCAACTCGGCCTGAAAACCGCTTGTGTCGAAAAGGACGCCACGCTCGGCGGCACCTGCCTGAATGTCGGCTGCATTCCCTCCAAGGCCCTGCTGCATGCCTCGGAAAAATATGTCGAGGCCCGCAACCATCTGAAGGATTTCGGCGTTACGGTCGGCGATGTCGGCCTCGACCTGAAAACCATGATGAAGCACAAGGACAAGACGATCGACGGTAACGTCAAGGGCGTCGAGTTCTTGTTCAAGAAGAACAAGATCGACCGCTTGCAAGGCCATGGCCGGCTCACTGGCAAAAACACGGTCGAAATAACTGATGGCGACGGCAAGAAGACGACCGTCGAAGCGAAATCCATCGTTCTCGCAACGGGCTCGGAATCCATCCCGCTGCCGAACGTCCCGGTGGACGAAAAGAAAATCGTCACATCAACCGGCGGGCTCTCTCTGGACGCGGTGCCGAAATCCATGGTCGTCGTCGGCGGCGGCTATATCGGCCTGGAAATGGGGTCGGTCTGGTCGCGGTTGGGGGCAGAAGTCACGGTGGTCGAATATCTGGATAAGATCGTCCCCGGCTGCGACGGCGAAGTCGGCAAGACGATGCAGAGGACCCTTCAGCGCCAAGGCATGAAGTTCAAACTCGGCACAAAGGTAACCGGCGCCGAGGTCTTGAAAGACGGCGTGAAGCTGACGCTCGAGCCCGCAAAAGGCGGCGATCCGGAAACAGTGACGGTCGACGTGGTTTTGGTCGCCATCGGACGCAAACCCTATACCGAAGGTTTGGGGTTGGAGACGGCCGGGGTCGAGCTTGACGACCGGGGCCGGATCAAGACCGACAAGCATTGGAAAACTTCAACCGACAACATCTATGCGATCGGCGATGTGATCGAAGGCAAGATGCTCGCCCATAAGGCCGAAGACGAAGGCGTCGCGGTCGCTGAAATTCTGGCGGGACAATCGGGACATCTCGATCCGGACACCATTCCGGGCGTCGTCTATACGGCCCCAGAGGTTGCCCAGGTCGGCAAAACCGAGGAGGAACTCAAAGAGGCCGGCGTGGCCTATAATGTCGGAAAGTTTCCCTTCACGGCCAACGGCCGCGCCCGGGCGATGAACGCGACCGACGGCTTCGTAAAGGTACTGGCCGACAAGACCACGGACCGGATCCTCGGCATCCATATCATCGGCGCCGAAGCGGGCACCATGATCGCCGAATGCGTTCTGGCCATGGAGTTCGGGGCATCGGCCGAAGACATCGCCCGCACCTGCCACGCCCATCCCACCTTGAACGAAGCGGTCAAGGAAGCCGCGCTTGCCGTGGATGGCCGGGCCCTTCATACCTAGTTCGGCCCTCGTTCGGCGTCGCCACCACCGGGCGGGTCTACGCAATCGTGCAAGGCCCAGCCCGGAAAGCCCGGCCATCGCGGTCGAGCGTCGATTTCAGGTAATCGAAATGCCGGCGCCCCATGCCTTTGTATGCCTTCCAGCCCTCGGCGGTGTTGCGGGCCACCTCGTCGCTCAGGATCGAGAGCGGCTGGCCCGAAGACCGCGCGAGAATCAAGGTCTGCGCCGCGCGCTCGAAGAAATAGAGATCTTCGAAGGCATCGGCCACGGTCTCACCGGTGACGGTCACACCGTGGTTGCCCATGACCAGGACCGATTTGTCGCCCAGCGCGCGGGCCATGTGTTCGCCCTCGGCCTCGTTGTCGGAAATCCCTCCGAACGCCAGATCATAGCCGATCCGGCCGAAGAACCGCGCGGTGTTGTTGTCGATGGGCAGCATCGTGGGGTCCTGCAGGCAGGCAAGCGCCGTGGCATAGGGGGAATGGCAGTGCAGGATGACCCGCGCCTGCGGTGCGTGGCGGTGGAGTGTGCCATGCACCGTCCAGGCCGAGCGGTCAGGCGCATCCGCGCTTTCCATGTCCGGCGGCGCATCAAGATCGAGTTCCAAAAGATCGCCGGGCTGGATCGTGGCAAAATGCTGCCAGCAACGGTTCAGCAGAAACCGGCGGCCGTCTGCACAAAGCGCGGCGCTGAAATGGTTGCCCACCGATTCGCTCCAGCCGAAGCGGTGGCAGAGCCGAAACGCTGCGGCGAGGTCGTGCCGCAGGGCGGCCGGGTCGGCAATGTTGGCGCCTTTATGCCGGGGGGCATCGGTCATCGCTTGAATCTCCCCTCGGCCACCAACGCGCGGTAGGTCGACCGCATCTCGGCCCGATCGGTGTAGCAGCCGCGGATATAACGCTCGCCGCTGGACGCGGTATAGCCCGCCCGGCCGTGGACGATTCGGTGGTTGTCGAAGACAATGCATTCGCCTGCCTGGAGGGTGAAGCGCATGATGTACTTGTCGTCCTGCAAAAGCTTGCCGAAGCGGCAGAACGCTGGATACCAGTCGTCCAGAAACACTTGCGGCAGGTCCACGAGGTCCAGCATGTGCTGGCTGATCGTCAGGCCGCACACTTCCCCATGTTGGTCCAGTTCGATGATCCGTTGCCAGGAGCGCATATCATAGTCGTCGTGCTCGCAGTAGAACGGCACGTCGGTCTCAGCCAAAAGGCGAAAGCCCTCCGGATCAATCTGGCGGAAATCATTGGCGGCAGCGACGCCGTCGCCAAACAAGTTGCGCCCGCCTTGAACCGTGTTGGCGCGCATGTGCAGGAACTGGATGCCCGGCGCGTTTTCCTCGGCGGGTGTGTCGGTATGCAGCTCGAGCGCGGAAGCGGTATAGGCCGTGTTGGTCGGGTTGATGTGGGTCTTTACGTCGAAATAATCGCCGAAGAATGTCGGGCGCACCTGTCCGATCTGGTTGGCCAATTGGGTCAGCGCGGCCTCGGTGTCGGGCATATCGGTGATGATGGCGACACCCTGGATGAGTATCGCTTCAAGCCACGCGCGGCGCTTGGCGGCGTCGGACGTTACCTCGTCGTGGGTGAAACAGGCCATGTGGGCGTAATGATCGCCGTACCACGGGCGGCGGGCCAGGTCGGCCGGATCGGGGCGGCGGCGACCGTCGGCATAGGCCTCCAGCCAATCCATCGGCATCCGGGTGATGTGGTCCTCGCTCGCCCAGTGGATGAGCAGCGCATCGCCATCCATGCTGGCCGACTTGGCCACGGGCGCGTCACTAAGGTGAAAGATATCGAAGCTGCGCTCCCGCGTCTCGGGATCGAAACTGGTCGGATCGTTGTCGCGCAGCCAGTAATAGTTGAAATAAGCCTCGCCTTTTGAAAGCGTAAGGGTCAAGCCCTTTCCCCCCAAGGTTACGGCAGGACCCGAAGGGGATGTCATCATGTTCATTGGTGTCTTTTCCCGTCGATGGCAAATTTCCGCAAAAAAGCGCGTCCAAGCCCAAGGAAAAAGGCCGAATCCGCTAAATCTAAGATTAGCCCAGGGTTACCATGCAACGATTGCCGCCCCTCCGCCTCCTGGTGACATTCGATGCCGTTCAACGGCTTGGCTCGATGCGCCTTGCGGCGGCCGAGCTGAATGTGACGCGCCCGGCAATCAGCCAGGCGATCAAGGCACTGGAAGATTGGGTCGGCGTTCCGCTTTTCGACAGGACCACCAAGCCCTCCGTCTCCACGGAAGCGGGCGAGCGGCTTGCGCGGGCAACGGGCGCGGGGCTGGGACAGATCGCGGATGTGATCGACGAGATCCGTCTGAGCGCGGGCTTCGCCGATCGGCAGATCACCGTTTCCTGCACGATTGGGATGGCGACCTACTGGTTGATGCCGCGGCTGTCCGCGTTCTATGCGCGGTTCCCGGATGCGATGGTGAGCGTTCAGGCACCCCCCTCCGACATGCCGGCTTTTTCTGCCGGAATCGACATCGCGTTGCGGTATGGACCGGCGCCGTGGAGCGACGGCGAGACGCTCAAAGTCTTTGAGGAGCGGGCTTTCCCGGTCGGCCAGCCGTCAAAAATCGCCGATCTGGGCGACGATCCGGCGGCGCTCAGGACAGTTCCGCTGATCCATGTTCGGACACCGCTCAGCAACCACTGGCCGGGTTGGCGGGATTATTTCGCCGCAAAGGGCATCAATGAGCCGACCGGGCCCCGGCAGACCTTCGACAACTACGTTCAGGCGACACAGGCGGCGCTTGACGGTCACGGGATCATGCTCGGCTGGCGCTCGATCAACGACGCGCTCCTTTCCGAAGGGCGTCTCGCTGCACTGCCGGGAGGCGCTCATGATTTCGGGACGACCTACTGGGCAACCTCAATCCGGAGAAGTGCACGCAATTCACTGGTCCAAGGCTTTCTCGAATGGGTCGGGGAAGCCGGCACGGTGTTCGAACAAACGGGCCACAGCCCCGCGTTGTAACATGGGCTTCATCGAGAGCAATTCGAATAGGTCAAGCCTCAATGGGGACGATCAACAAGGGCCAGAAACCTCATCAATCCTGGATGCGACCAGCGCCCGATCGATCGCCCGCGTCAGATCGTTGGGTGATAGCGTTTCAATCGATCCTTCAAGGCTGACTCCACCGGGCCGATTGAGTCCGGTTCGCGCCTCACCCGCCGACTTCACCGGTCGAGCCATTAGCCGTCCCGCAGCCAGTCCTCGATCAAGCGGCGCGCGATACTGTCGGCGCGCGGCAGGGCGAACGGCGCCGTTGCGGGATCGGCTTCGCGGTCCACAGCCATCAGCGTCTGCCGGTCGAACCATGCCGCCAGTTCAAGCTCCTTGTCGTTGAGCTGGATATCGGTCGTCGTCGCCCGCGCCCAAAATCCCAGCATCAACGACTGCGGAAATGGCCATGGCTGGCTTTCGCGATAGACGACATCGGCTACCCTGATTCCGGTTTCTTCGCCAACTTCCCGCCGAACGGCCTGCTCGATCGATTCACC
>LFIK01000215.1_pt1 | contig 41212 bp, 30 predicted proteins | sample 643401 | NCBI WGS metagenome assembly LFIK01 (sample SAMN03777447, study PRJNA286221) | soda lake metagenome | biome: soda lake; feature: Kulunda steppe; material: water; isolation source: sample T5-Br brine of Lake Tanatar-5 | place: Russia: Kulunda steppe | collected 2010-07
AATCCGTGATAGATGAGGGGGTATCTATTTATGAATATGTGGATGAGGACCTGTCGGTAGAACATGTTGGAATTGTGCCCGGCTACCTGGATGAAGGATATTTTTTCTTGCCCGATAACACGAAACGAAAATTGAACCTCTTTAGGTTTGAGGTATCCATATTCAAAAGTTCCGACGACAAGTATCGCCCATTAAAAACCCGTTTTTTAAAAGATTTGGAGCAGGGTAGTGCAAAACTGTCTCCCGGTACCATTAAATTGAATTTAATACGGGATGAAAAAGAGCTGCCCAATCCCGCTACGTTTGTTTTTGATACCCGTCTTGATTTCTCGTTCGATCAAACCATTTTTCCCGTGGCCAAACGAAAATTGATGCAGACTATATATTGTGAGAAGTAAAAATGTAATGAGTTTAATTCCGTGTTGAAAATTTAGATGTACATATCGCAAAACAGTTCGGGAGAAATTATCAATTAAGTGGTATAAAAGTGTTTGTGAGTATCCAATTTATTCGTAAGAAAAATACTTAAAATTAATCGCTCATTTTATTGGTGTCAGTGGTATTAATTTAAAAGAGGCAGATTGGAGCAATATCTAATTGTACTTTTTTCAGAAATTGTTTGTGACATATTAAAACTTGTCAAGTGTAGATTTAGGATACATTATTTGTTGATGGGAACGGTTTCATGAATAAACCTAATTATATTTATTAACAAGCTAAAAAAACGCTAATATGATTTTTTTCTCAGTTAAGGCTTAAAATGTATAATACTCCACTCTTTTATATGCTGGGTTCAAGTTATTAGTGCAAGCACGTGGTGTTTTAATGTCTGTTGAATGGGGTAAAGATGCTCAAATTTTCGTACGGGTCTATTGTTTATGTGGCGTTCAACAGTTTTGATTTGATGATTATTTACTTCTCGTAAGTTAGTTCCCTTTGGAAAGATTAGGTGGATCACACTATTACAGTTCTCTACAGTATTTTATCCTGTGAGGTATACGAGCGGAAAATGTACACATCGGCAAAGAATTTACTTCCCAGTCATTGGTGGCTGAGAAAGGTTCTTCGTTATCCAGGTCACGGTTTGAATTTACTACATTTGAGTGGATACTGAGTTAAAGTATATTGCAGCATCAAAAACACAGTTCTACTATATGAAGTCCAAAAATACAGGAAAGAAGTATATCAAAGAGTTTAAACTGGATGTCGTTCTACAAAGTTATCAAAGGGATAATCTCAGTGAACTTGCCCGTGAGTTAGGCCTTCAATCCAAATCCATCTATCAGTGGCGTGATATCTACGAGGACAAACCTAATTAAGCATTCCCCGGTAATGGCAAACGCACGCCCTCGTCCAATCAGAATGAATGCTAACGGCTTTTGGCCGAGAACGTTGAACTACGCATGGAGCGCAATATTCTAAAAAAGGCGATTGGCATTTTCGGCAAGACAAATGGATAATCTTTCAGTTTATGGCTGACCAAGCACATATATTTACCAATACGAAGATGTCGCAAGTTTTTACTGTGAGTCGCAGCTGATCCTACAAGTGGGTCGGCCAGCCGCCCTCCCAGCGAAGACAGTATAATCAAAAGCTGTGGGTGGCGGTTAATGAACAATGGATCCTCTCCATATAGATCTACGGAGCTCCCCGTATTCACCAGGAAGTGGTGCGGGCCGGGTGGATCGCCTCCCGACCGAGGATTGCCCAGCTTATGAGAAGGATGGGGATAGCCAGGCAGATACGGGCAAAGTGGGTTCAAACCACCCAGTCAGACCACCTCTACCCAATTTATAATATTTAAGTTTGACCGGATATTATTTCCAAATGCAACCCAATAGATCTGTAAGGAGGCCTGAACTCAGAAACACTTTTTTGTTGCAAGTCCACTTGTTAAACCAGTCAGGGCTGCCCCTTCCCCAACACAATCAGTTCAAAGGTCAAACTACTTCCATTGGAGGATCTTTTATTTAATATTGTTTTTATACCAAAGGTTGTACAGAATTTTGCTGAAATTTATTGACAGGAAATAATGATTGATGAGGATTTTAATAAAAAATGAGATTGGGGCTATTACGAAGGGTAAGGCGGTAAGGTCTCAAAAGGTGTGGAGGGAAATGTGGAATGCTTTGTTTTCTACACGTAGATCCAAATGAGTTGAAAAGAATATTTTTTGGAAAATGCATATAGAAGACCAGAATACGTTATAAGATTTTATATACAGGCTATCGATAGGTTTGCTGTAGCATAGGCTGTCACGATAAAAAGCTTGCTAATTGTATGTTCAGGAGTAGTTTTTTTAGCGATTACGATTGTTAGAATATTTGTCTTTTTTTCTTTTCCTACTTTTTTGCATTTTCTTTCTTTTGTCATCACAATTATGATTGGTTCATTTTAAAACTCATTAATTTTGCAGAAAAATAGATTGAAATAGGTTTTCTTGTAGTGTTCAGATTATCACTATGAGCAGAAAAAAATCTTGAAATCATAATTCTATAATTAGATATCCTACTTTAAGTAAGCAACTTAAACTTTATTTTTATACATTTTCTAATTTTGAATAACAATTTTTGAACATGAGATCTACAGTAGAGCGAAGAGATAGTATTATTCAGCTGATTCAAAAAAATGGAAAAGTTCGAGTTGACAATTTGAGTGAAAAGCATGAAGTATCAAGTGTTACCATTCGGAATGACCTAGATTTTCTTGAAAAAAAAGGTATTCTTCACAGAACTCATGGTGGTGCACTGATTCGTAAGAATGTGTATGAAGATCCCACTCTCGAAGAGAAACAAAAACTTTTTCAAAGTGAGAAACAGAGAATAGGGGAAAGAGCTATTGAAATGATTGACGATGGGGACTCAATTCTGCTTGATTCTGGTACTACGGCCATGGAAGTTGCTAAAAGGCTGTCTGGGAAGAAGAACCTAACAATCATGACCAATGCAATAAATATTGCATTGAAACTAGGGAGTTTTGAGAATCTAAATGTAATGCTAACCGGCGGGGTGCTCAGAAAAGAATCTTTTTCTTTGGTAGGCCCTGAAGCCGAAGCTACTATAAGTAATTATTTTTTTGATAAACTGTTTCTTGGCGTTGACGGATTGGAAATAAAATATGGGCTTACTACTCCAAATCCAATGGAAGCACAACTGAACAGAACCATGGTTGATAGGGCACAACAGGTCATTGCAATTGCAGATTCTAGCAAGTTTGGCAGACACAGCTTTTCTTATATCTGTGATGTTGACGTGATTAGTACAATAATAACTGACAATAAAATTTCCTCTCAGTTTGAAGCAGAATTTACCAGGAAAAATATTGACGTAATTAAGGTGTAGCATCCGTTGTTACGTGTAATGACAGGTAATTTGCACAGGGAGATATTTCGATTCGTCTGGTGGAAAAAACCATCGAACTTGCTCGATATGACAGTCGTTTATTCATTCATTTAAAGTGGTGTATCTGAGTTTCTGCTATGATTGGTTTTTTCTGACGCCACATACAGCAGCTGACAGATTGATGAAAAGTTCGAAGGAATGAATAAATTTATAAATGGTATCGAATACTGTATAAAAATACAAATTAAAGGAGAACCCTTTTCCATATACATCGACACCAAGACAAAATAATCAATTTCAATCTTCGATTTTTGGAGAAATTGAGACCAGTTTTTTCCAGGCTTTTACAAGTGCCTGTCCGCTTATTAAGATTACTATTGTCAGCAATACAGCCGGGGCAATATTTCCGTATATCCAGTAACCCGTTGCCAGTAGTATGCTGTAAATCACAATACATCCAAGTACCATGCAGTAAATTCCCTGAGGTACCCTCCAGGCTTCATCTTCAATTTCGTGCATGGATACACCGCGCAACAAGGCAATCTTTTTTACTCTTTTCCAGCCAGGTCCTCCAGGTCGAATAAGCTTGCAAAAGTTTATGAGTGTTTCATCATCGGTGGGACGTGTAAGGTAGGTGGTTAATACCCAGCCGATGGTTGTAATTGAAACACCTACTAATAATTGCTGCCATCCTGTAAGCACAGGCAGTCCTGTCTCAACATGGAGGAACCGGAAATAGAGTGCAATCAGAAAAGAGATTGCCATGGCTGCAATTTCGCTCCAGGCGTTCACCCTCCACCAAAACCATCTCAGGATAAATATCAAACCGGTTCCCGCACCGATTTGCAAGATAATTTGGAAGTTATCAAGTGCAGATCTCATAACTAGTGCCAATGCTCCGGCAATTATCATTAGAAATACGGTTGATATCCTACCTACATTTACAAGTTCTTTTTCTGAACTATCTGGTCTTAGAAATCTCTTGTAAAAATCATTTACCAGGTACGAAGATCCCCAATTGAGATGCGTGGAGATAGTAGACATGTAAGCAGCTATAAGTGCAGCAATCACTAACCCCATCCAGCCTACAGGGAGAAATGTGAGCATTGCTGGATATCCCATATCATGGTCTACCACATCAGCTGCTTGTGGGAATTCCGCCCGGATAGAAGCTAGGTCAGGAAATACAATGATTGAACACAAACCAACTATAATCCATGGCCAGGGGCGTAACGCATAATGAAGGGCATTGAACAGAAATACTGCCCCAATAGAATGATCTTCATTTTTGGCAGCAAACATCCGTTGTGCTATATATCCGCCGCCGCCGGGTTCAGCTCCAGGATAATATACACTCCACCATTGTACGGCTAAAGGGATGATTAGAATTGCAAGAAGTTGTGAATGATCAGAAAAATCAGGAAAAAGATTTAATTTAGGTATGACATCTTCATGAGAGAGTAGCCCTGAAAGGCCACCAACTTCAGGATGGGATACAGCCACATATGCAGCGACAAGTCCGCCTAAAATGGAGAGGAAAAATTGAAAGAAATCGGTAATCAGTACTCCCCGAAGTCCGCCAAGTGCACTGTAAATCACCGTAACGGTACCGGCAATCAACATGGTTTGAAAGGGAGTGAGCCCCATCAATACGGTGCCAAGTTTTATAGCGGCAAGCGATACACTGGCCATAATTATTACATTGAACACCAACCCGAGGTATACAGCCCGGAAACCCCTAAGAAATGCCGCAGATTTGCCGCTGTATCGTAATTCATAAAATTCAACGTCTGTTAAAACACCGGAGCGCCGCCACAAATTTGCGTAAACAAATACGGTTAACATGCCTGTTAGAAGAAAGGCCCACCAGGTCCAATTACCGGCTACACCGTTTTGCCGGACAATGTCCGTCACCAGGTTTGGTGTATCGGTAGAGAATGTGGTTGCCACCATTGAAATACCCAGCAGCCACCAGGGCATATTTTTACCGGCCGCAAAAAATTCAGTTGAGTTTTTACCTGCTTTGTTCATTACCCAAAGGCCAATGACCAATGAGAATACCATATAAGCTCCAACGATCAGCCAGTCGACAAATGTTAGCAACATAATTTTCGAAGGTATGTTTTAAGGTTCTACAAGTATTTTTGTGGGTTGTATATTTTCTAGACTAAGGAAATCTAAACTGGATAAAATGTTAAGAAATTATTGATCAACATTTTGGTCATGTATGATATGCCACGAGGCCACGAAGGTTCATAAAACCAGATGAAAAATCTTCGTGAAATCTTTGTGCCTGCCCCATAGGGATGCCTCTGGCACGCATCGGAGTGCTTCTGCACACAGGTGTATTCTCGAGTCTTTCCCACCGGGATCTTTGCGAGTCGTGACTCCACAGAAGCAGTGTTTTAATATTTGATTTTAATTTTTTCAAAATCTTTCCAGACTAAATGCAATTACCATCATTTTAATTTACCCACAAGAATTCCAGCAGAACCCGTTTTAATAATCGGAGATTAAATAAATCCAAATCTGTTTTCACAAAAACGTGTGTAAATTAAGCCTTCATTGAGCTGTAGTTTGTTAAAATTTAGTTTTCCAGCCTTGGATAATAACGTATTGCATTATCGTGAAACAGTTTTTTTAAAATATTTTTTGAAAGTCCCAATCCTTTAAATGGCTTTTCAATATTCCAGGCAGTTTGAGTATCACAATCCGAAAAAAACCGAAATTCGTTATGCCATTTTTCCCGGATTGTAGCCTGTATTTCCGATGCATTTAAAGAACCGTCGTCTATCTGGTCTGATCCATAAATAATTCGATCCTGGTAGGCTTCTACAAACCCTTTTACTTTTTGATGGTGCTCAATGGCCTGGTACTGCAGGTGGCAAACCCGTTCGGCAAGATCAACCCCGGCATTGGGATATGTGTCTAACCACCCGGCAACTTCATCCACACTCCATTCAAGGCTGGCAAGGTGTAACCCTATAAATCGCAGTCCGGGATGCTTGTTGAGCATGCGATCGCGGGCATTCAGCTGTTCTTCGTACGATGGAAAATCGCTATGAAGATACATGTGGTACTTCGGGTTTTTTGAAAAATACTCTTTATCACTGGACACAGTCATTTCATCAAGGGGCAGCCAGCAGTTTTTAGGTTCTCCAAGGTGCGCTGCAAGCGGGATTTCATGGTTTACCAGGTATTCGTAAATGGGATCAAATGCAGGATGATCGGCCATAACAAAATCCCCGTTTTTGTCTCGTAATTCCATCCCGATATTTTTCCATATTTTTACCGCTACAGCTCCATTTTCCCATCCTGTTTTTACCTGGTGAAGAGCCTTTTCCTTCCAGCCCGATGTGCCAAATCCCTCCGAGTTGAATGTAGCAATAAAATTAAGGGAACCGGGATTGTGTTTTCTGCATTCAATGGCAACGTTTCTCTGTTCATTTGTGCTGATAAAATCATCAATATCAGTATTGATGGTCAACAGCCGGAACTTTTCTTTGGACGCTTCATCAAGAATGGCCGTACGCTTCACGTTTTGATGAATATGTGCATCAATTTTATTTAGATCGTAATAAATATGATCATTCTTTATTGGCATAATAACTGTGGTGTTTATTTTGCTTTATCAGGCAATTTAGTTCCCGGTATTTTTTGAAATTTAGTCGATGATATTTTCTACTTTTTCATCAATTTCATCTGCTTTATCAGTGCTCTCTTCAACAATTGCCAGCAGGAATGCTGCGGTAATCGCGAAAATCATACCTATTAATGTTATTGTGTGCGGAAAAACAGCGTAAAGCAGTAATGATATAACAATGGTAATAACCGGGGCTATTGCATTTGTAAGCGGGGATACCACAATTGCTTTTCCGTACCGATATGCATAAACCAGGCACAACGCTCCAATTGAGTTTAGAATCTGAATCATTGCAGCAAGGTATGGGCCTTTAAACCCCCAATTTATATCCTGAGAAAAATCAGTCATGATTATAGCCACGGGAGAAAGTAAAAGGCCGGTAATTGCCATATAAAAGAAAATACTTTCTGCTGCCATTGTTTTGTTCGCAAATTTCATAAAAAAGCCCTGGATTCCCCAGGCAAAAAATACGGCGAGGGCAAGAACCAGCCATAGATATCCATCCACAGCTGCATTACCAGGTGGCTGGTACGAGAGAAGTGGTATGGCAATCAAGGCAAGTAAAATACCAATCCAGCCTTTCAGCCGGGTCCGTTCTTTCAGGATGATAATGGAAAGAAGTACCGTAACTACCGGTGAGAGTGCAATTATTGGAAATATTATGTAAGCCGGGCCAATTCCAAGTCCGTGGAAAAGAATCAGCTGCCCCCCGGCCCCGAGGAATCCAATTGTAGCTCCGAGAAGGATTGATTTTTTGTCGTACTCAATTTTCCAATTGTTAACCTTTAATGCCACAAGGGCAGGGGGAATCATCGTCAAAGACCATACTACATACCCCAGTGTTGCGGGAAATCCGGCCTGTTCGGTGATTTCTATAAAAGCCCCCCAAACTCCCCAAAAAAGAGTTGTAACAAGTGCAAAAATCAGCCAAAGTTTAGATTTCATATGGTTTTATTTTTTAAAGGTTATAAAAATCATACAGGTGTCGAACGAATTAATTTGATTGTGCGGGATTACGATGAAGCATTATTGATGATCTCAATTTTTGCCTGAACCAAATGATTTATACTATCTATTGCAGGTGGAAATACTTTTCGCAAATCAATTTCATCAGTATTTTTGAGCTGATCTTGCAACGTTTTCAGAAAAAGATTTTTCACTGGCATCAATCATTATAGAATCGTAGCCTGCATCGAGACACATTTTTATCATATCATACGATTCGGCATGATCGAGGTGCAGCCAGCCCTCAACACCATATTTTTCCAAACCTGCTTTTGCCATGGCTGCTGCCATACCGGCTCCCAGGTATTTCACAGAGTTGGGACTGGTTTGAAGGATTAGCGGACTTGCGGTTGCAGATGCTGCCTGGAGGACACCTGAGAGCGTTTCGTAGTTGTAAAAATTGGTGGCAAGTACGGCAGAGCCCTGTTTGTTGAGCTCTTTAAATTTTTCCTGTAATTTCATTTTATGATAAAATTCGTGATCTGATGTTTATTTTTTTTCAAATTCCTTTGCTTTCTCCAGAACCTGTTTATAGCTGATGATCGCGTTCACACCACCGGCTTTTGTCGTTGAAACACCAGCTGTTCGTATACCTTCTTCAAGGCAGGATTCAAAATCTTTGCCTTGGAGAAAAGCGTGAATAAAACCGGCATTGAAACTGTCACCCGCTCCAACACTATCCACGAGAGTGGGGACATGCATCGCATTAGCAGAATATATTTTGTTTTGATACTGCATTATTGCCCCTTTCTCTCCTCTTTTTACCACAATGCAGGTTTTATGATGCGATAGCTTGTCTAAAGCCTCCATTACATCGCCGGCAGCTGTCAGGTTTAATAGTTCTGCTTCATTTGGCAGGAAAAAATCGAGATGTGGAAGGAGGGCTTCCAGGTTCAAATCCCATTTTTCTTCGGGATCCCACTGTGTATCCATCGATGTTGTAAGCCCGTGTTTTTTTGCTCTTTTAAAAAGCTCTGATATCCCTTTTTTTAATCCCGGCTGGAAAAATATTGTGGACGTATGTAAGTGCCGGGCAGAACGAAGTGCTTCATCAGAAACATCATCTTGAGTAAGATGCTCCATGGCACCGGGATAGGTGACATTCATGCGGTCCTTTTCAAGAATGTATATAATCGTGGCGCCTGTTTTTAAATTCAGATCAATTATGACAGAATCTGTACTGACATTAAAAGATTTGAGGGCATCAATCATATAAGTTCCATAGGGATCGTTGCCTACTTTGCCGAGAAAGGAAACGGAAGATCCCAGTTTGGAGATATTAGCGGAAAAAATTGCTGTAGAACTGCCCATAGTCAGGGTCATTTCATCAGCCCGCTGTTCCTGCCCCAATTGCGGCATCTTGTTAATCTTGTTTAGAATGATGTCAACATTCAGTTCGCCAACCACCAGTACATCATATTTAGTTTTTTTCATGATGGGTACACTGTTTTTAGCACTACATTTTCTTTAAATCGCTCAACATCTTTTTTATATAGCATTCCTAATTCGGGGCGTACGCAATTGGCTGCTCCACAGGCAATTGCTGTTTTAGAAGCTTCTTCGGGACTTTCATTTTTATACCATGCATGCATCAATCCTGCGGTAAGGCAGTCGCCCGAACCAACTGTGCTGACAATATTTTCTACACTGCATTTACCATGTATGATTGAATTATTATGCCCTAAAAAAAGGCCGTTGGCACCATCAGTCAGGGCAACAACCTGGCATGTTTTAAGTAGTTTTTGGGTATACTCAACGGGTGTTAATTGCTCACCAAAATAATCAGCGGCTTCTTTTTTGTTGATATGAATCCCGAAAGGTGCGGCATTGAGGGCCTGATTTAATCGATCAGCGCTTGCATCTACCCAAAGATCCACATCATGGTAATCACATATAGATTTGATTGTAGCGTAAACATCTTTTGGGCTGTTCACCGGCCACGATCCGCTTACACATACAGCTTCAGAATCCATGATCTCAATTCTTGTAGTTTCAATAAATTGAAATAATGAATCCGGGTTCATTTCGGGGCCTTGTTCAAGTATCTCTGTATTATCAGCCTCGTCACTTGTGAGCATGGTAATGCATGTACGGGTCCAGCCGGGCAGATTTGGGCCGAGACATGGGATCTCCTTTTTTTTACACTCTTTTTGAATCCATTTGCCGGTAGGGCCGCTCCAAAATCCAATGATTTTGGTTTCGCTTCCCAGCTCTTTTAACGCAAGACCAACATGTACACCTTTACCGCCCGGAAATGATTGTTCTGAAATACATTTGTTGACCTTGCCTGCATTGAAATGCTCGAGACGAAGGATCTTATCAACGGATGGATTAGGGCATAAAGCTATAATCATTGGTTAATGTTTAGTCAGTATAATTACGTGGGATAAATATAATTACGTGGGATAAATAGTAACCCCTTTTACAACTCTGGAAATGACATTATTTTGGGAAGGTGAATCCGGGTTCAAACCTAACTGAAGTGATTTATAAAAGCCGAGAATCTGTGCCGGCAAAACATATAATAATACGTTAAAGTCGGAGTGTTTTGCTCGTTCATCAAGATTAAAAACTATTTTTTGATCCAGTTCTAATTGATCGGCCTGATTCTGGTTACAAAAAATACCAAGACAGTGCATGGCTATTCCATCTTGAAGTATCTCTTCTACAAGGTCTTTTTCGTACTGAAATACTCTGTCATCGTGAGAAAATAGAAAAACAAGCACTGTATGATCATTAACAACTGCTTTAGGACCGTGCCGGAATCCCATGAATGAATCGAATTTACCAACAATACGGCCATCCGTAAGTTCCTGCACCTTTAGGTGCGATTCTTTTGCAATCCCTTGCAGAGGTCCGGACCCGAGAAATACAATACGTTCAAATTCTTTATAGGATAAACTCTTTAGATCGGAAGCAGGTTCTATAATACCATTATGGGCAGATTCGGCCACTTCATCAATTTGAGTTTTGTCAAAAGATTCCGAGTATTTGTGAGCCAGGAAAATTGATGACAATACCAGGCTGGTGAAACTCCCGGTCATTGCCAAGCCTTTGTCTTCCGATTCTGGAGGTAATAATACGGCAATACCATTTTGGAGATTGTCAATTTTTTGAGCAAGCTTTCCGTTTTGATTGCAGGTCAGCGCTATATGATAAGCCTCGTCGCAAAGAGATTCAGCAATATCTACCGTACCGATACTTTCAGGACTGTTCCCGGAACGAGCAAAAGAGATAAGCAACAACGGTATGGAAGTGTCAATGTAATTAGCGAAATGTGTGATAAGAGTAGTTGTGGAAATGGCTTTAGCTGAAATTCCATTGCCATAACTAAAAAGGTGTTCAGTTGTTTCTCCAATATATGCAGATGTACCTGCACCGGTTAATACAATATTTAATCGTTGTTTATCGAACAAAGGTTTTAAAAAATTGGATATATCTCCATTTTGGCTGATCGATTTTATCGTTTCGATCCAAAGTTTCGGTTGTCCTTCGATCTCATTTTTGGTAAAAAAAAATTTATTTGTATGACTCATTTTTAAAAATTTCAACTTCACCTATGTATGAAAGAAATCAATATTAGAATAAAAAACGAATGCTTATAAGTTGATGATTAATCATAATGGATAGATAAAATATTCCATTTCATAGGCATAAATGTATGTAATGTAAATGATATTAACGTGATAAATTAGTGTCACTTTGTTGTATCTGCTTTCCAATGTGCTTCTAAAAAAAGAAAAACACAAAATCTTTACACTTTTAGTAAGGTAAACAAAATTTTACTTTCCAAAAAGATAATAAAAGAAAAATAACAGGGTTTGGATTTTTCACTTTATTATTTATAATATAACTCATTCGTACTATACTAAATGATGAGTATTAATTAAAAGTTATTACAATCAAATGAAAAACAATCGAAGGGATTTCTTAAAAAAAGCAGGGGTTGCCGGTATGGGTTTAATGGGAGGCGTGTTAAGTTCACCGAGACAGGATGGTGGTGATGAACCGTTTACCAAAAAATATAAACAAAGGTTTAATATGCATGGATATTCGGCGCCCGCTCTTGATGTAGTGCGCGTGGGTTTGACCGGGATTGGTAACAGGGGGTCCGGTACAGTGCGGAGGTTAGCAAGCCTTGAAGGGGTTGAAATAAAAGCTATTAATGACCTCGAGGAAGAAAGGGTAAACGCAGCAATTGAATCGATTTCTGACACTCATAGTCCCGATGGGTACTACCGGGATGAGAACGACTGGAAACGCATGTGCGAGCGCGATGATATCGACCTGATAGCCATTCAAACTCCATGGGAGCTTCATGCCGATCAATGTGTGTATGCAATGGAACACGGCAAGCATGTATATGTTGAGCTAACCGCTGCACAAACCATTGAGGATTGTTGGCGATTGGTGGAAACTTCTGAAAAAACCCGGCAACACTGTGTCCAAATGTCGGCTTCATGTCATGGAGGAATCCAGGCTACAGTATTAAATATGGTACGTAACGGTGTGTTCGGAGAAATTTTACATGGGGAAGGCGCATATATTCACGACCTGATGAACAACTATAATTTTACCAAAGACATGTATCACAGCATGTGGAGGCTGAATGAGAATATTGACAGGCACGGTAATTTATATCCACAGCATGGATTGGTTCCTGTTGCTCAAATGATGGACCTGAACTATGGTGACCAGATGGATTATATGGTTTCCATGTCTACGAATGATTTTATGATGGGCCGGCGTGCCAAAGAGCTTGCTGAAAACGATGATTTTTGGAAACCGTATGTGGGCAGGGATTACAGAGGCAATTTGAATACCAGCATTATTCGCACTCATAAAGGTAAAACCATCATGTTGCAGCACGATGTTACAACTCCAAGACCGGCTGTTAGGTTCGACCTGATTAGTGGGACCAAAGGAACTTTTAAAGCACGTCCCAGCCGGATTGGGTTCAGTTACGACGAAGGTTGGATTTCGCAAGAAGAGTTCGATGCCCTCGCAGAAGAATACACTCCGAAAATCAATAAACGATTTAATGAGCTAATGGAGCAGGCAAACGAGCCTGGCCGGGCTCAACGCTCTTATGCAAGAGTAAATGCCACTGACTGGCGCCTGATTGACTGCTTGCGAAATGGTTTGCCAGTTGAGATGGACGTATATGATGCGGCTCTTACCAGTGCAGTCATTCCACTGAGTGAATGGTCGGTTGCCAATCGGTCGAACTCAGTTTCCGTGCCCGATTTTACAGATGGAGCCTGGAAAACAAACAAACGCGGTATGGATGTACAACTCGAAAGCGGAGGCGGTACTACCCGAGTACTGTAAGCGAATGTCGGCACCCGGTGCGCAATTGGTAAAAATATAAACTGCAACTCAGTACTAATTTGAAAATGAAAAAAAATAGAAGAGAATTTCTAAAAATGACGGGTATGGCCGGTGTTGGGTTGGCAAGTACGGGACTGTTCGGATCCGCAGCTGCGAAGGAAACTAACGGCAGTGCAAACATTGAAGCCGGAGATTTGAAACTTCTTGACTGGGAGCCTGTCAGCCAGTTGGTAGTGAAGTCTACCAAAGTTTTAAAGCCTAAATTTCCAGTGATTGACATCCATAACCATTTAAGAAATCATGAAATGACGGCTGATTATCTGGATGTAATGGATAAAACCGGAGTTTGGAAAGTAGTAAGCCTTGACGGGCGTTCGGTAAATAATTTTTATGAAGAACATTTACAAGCCCTTCAAAAAGTATCTAAAGACAGGTTTTTGGTATTTTTTACTCCGGATTTTAGTAAAATCGACGAACCTGGGTTTGGAGAAAATGAAGCCGGTAAATTGGAAGAAGCGGTAAAATTGGGCTGCAGGGGATTGAAAATCTTTAAATCGTTAGGCTTAACCCTGAAAGATAGCAGCGGGAATGTGGTTCCCGTTGATGACCCAAGGATTGACCCGATTTGGGCAAAGTGTGGAGAACTGGGAATACCCGCCATCATTCATGTATCGGACCCAAAGGCTTTTTTTACTCCTGTAGACCGTTATAACGAACGATATGATGAACTTGGCGCTCATCCCAATTGGTCTTTTTATGGAGACGAATACCCTGAAAAAGAGGTAATATTAAATCAAAGAAATCGCGTATTTGAAAGACATCCGGACACAACGTTTATAGCAACGCACATGGCCAATTTACCGGAAGAGTTGGGCAGGGTTTCGATGTGGCTAGAAAAATATCCAAATATGTATGTAGATATTAATGCAAGAATCAGCGAACTGGGCCGGCAGCCGTATACCGCCCGAAAATTTATGATTAAATACCAGGACCGGATACTTTTTGGGACGGATACACCACCGAGGCTTGACGCGTATCGTGTTTATTTCCGGTTTTTGGAAACCGATGACGAATATATTCTTGCCGATCCGAGTCACCATCGCCAGGGCAGATGGATGATTTATGGGCTGTTCCTTCCCGATGAAATTCTTGAAAAAATTTACAACAAGAATGCCCTTAAAATACTGAGAAAATTCAAAGGTTAGATTATTATTAACGCGTTTAGCAGTTGGCCAAAAAATTGACCTTGAAGAGTCTGGAGCAAAGCGTTCATATTTTAAAAAGAAGTGAAATTCCTTTAAGTCCTGGATGCCGATACTTCAGTGCATTATAATAGAACCACCAAAGAACGCTTTAAAAAGATTGTGGACGCTTAAAGGTTTTTTGAACCGCCAAATGCGTTATTATTGAAATAATAGCATAAACAACATTAAAAAAGAGGTGATACGATGGGATCATTCGACCGGAAGGAGTTTTTAAAAATCACAGGTTTGGCAGGTATGGCAGGTGCAGGTTTTTTAGCAGGTTGCACTACGAGAGATGAAAATGATAAAAGTCCATTTGCCCTCTCGCATAACCAGGAATTTAATATGTCTGGTTATGCAGCCCCAAAGCTCGATACTGTAAGAATTGGAATTGTTGGTATTGGAAACAGAGGAAGCGGAGCCGTAAGGCGCCTTTCAAGAATTGAAGGAGCAGAAATCGCAGCTTTATGCGATGTAAGGCCCAGCCAGGTTGATGCCGCTATGGATTTTTTAGAAGATACAAATCACTCACCAGATGCTTATACGGATAGCGAGGACGATTGGAAGAGAATGTGTGAAAGAGAAGATATTGATTTGATATATATCTGTACTCCCTGGCATTTACATACTCCCCAGGCTGTCTTTGCTATGAACCATGAGAAACACGCAGTTACAGAATTACCCGCTGCAATAACTATTGATGAGTGTTGGCAATTGGTGAAAACCTCCGAACAAACCCGGCAACACTGTATGATGCTTGGGAATGTATGCTATGATTTTTTTGAAATGATGACTTTAAATATGGCCAGACAAGGTTTTTTCGGGGATATTATCCACGGTGAAGGCGCATATATTCATGATTTAATGGGGCACAATTTTTCGAAAGATACGTATCACGATTTATGGCGGCTCAAGGAAAATGCCAGCCGGGACGGAAATATATACCCCCCGCACGGTATCGGTCCAATTGCCAAAACCATGAATATTAACTGTGGAGACAAAATGGATTTTCTCGTATCCATGTCCAGCAACGATTTTATGATGGCAGCCAGGGCACAGGAACTTGCTGAGGAAGACAGCTTTTGGGAACCCTATACTGATAAGAATTATCGTGGAAATATCAATACAACCATGATTAAAACACGAAAAGGACGTACAATTATGCTTCAGCATGATGTATCTTCCCCTCGTCCATATTCAAGAATTCACCTGATAAGCGGCACCAGAGGGATTGCACGGAAATGGCCGATGCCGGCCCGCATTGCAACAAGCCATGAGGGATGGCTTCCGGATGAAAGACTCCGGGAAATTGAAGAAGAATACACTCCTGAAATTACCAAACGGGTAGGAGAAATGGCCCGCCAGGTAGGAGGGCATGGAGGAATGGACACCTTAATGGATTGGCGGCTTATAGATTGTCTCCGAAATGGCCTGCCTCTAGACATGGATGTATATGATGCAGCTCTTTGGAGCGCTATCGGGCCGCTAAGTGAATGGTCTGTTGCCAATCAATTTACATCTTTAAAGGTACCGGACTTTACCTCGGGAGCTTGGGAAACAAATACTCCGGGGATGGATATTAATCTTGAAAAAGGCGGAAATACAAAAATTATTTAATAAAAAACAGATGAATTTAATTGGACAAACAGAAGATGACCGAACCTATGACGCAATAGTGATAGGCTCAGGTATTACTGGGGGATATGCTGCAAAAGAACTTTGTGACAATGGTATAAAAACACTAGTACTAGAACGCGGAAGACCGGTTTCACACGGTGATTACCCTACGGCAACTCTCGACCCATGGGAAATTCCCAATGCCGGCAGATTGCCTCAAAAAGTGCTAAAGAAAAACCCAATTATTGCGAGGTGTTATGCCTTCGATAAAACCACAGAGCATTTCTTTGTTAAAGATGAAGAGCAGCCTTATATACAGGAAAAACCGTTTGATTGGATTCGGGCTTATCAGGAAGGAGGTAAGTCCTTGGTGTGGGCAAGAGGGTGTCAGCGCTGGAGTAAATACGATTTTGAGGCTCCGGGTAGAGACGGGTATGGTATTGAATGGCCTATTTCCTATGATGATATTGCACCATGGTATTCAAAAGTTGAAAGGTTTGTTGGCTGGAGTGGTAATAAAGACGGACTTGAGCATTTTCCAGACGGGGAATTCTTGCCACCTTTCGAATTTAATTGTGTAGAAAAACATCTTAAAGAAAAAGTTGAATCTACCTTTAATGACAGGTATTTCATTCAAGGTCGCTGTGCGCACCTCACTGAAGTAAAAGATATCCATCGGCAACAGGGACGTGGTAAGTGCATGGCTAGAAATTTGTGTGCCAGAGGATGCCCGTTTGGGGCTTATTTTAGTTCAAACTCATCAACATTACCATGGGCTCAGCGAACTGGAAATCTTACAATTCGTACACACTCAATCGTACATTCTATTATATACGATGAAAACAAAGGAAAAGCGACCGGGGTGCGTGTTGTTGATGCTAATACCAAAGATATGGCTGAATATTATGCTCGAATTATTTTTGTAAATGCCTCCTGTCTCAACTCTAATATGCTTCTATTAAATAGTACATCAAAACGATTTCCGAATGGTTTAGGAAATGATAGTGGGGTGTTGGGGCATTATATAGGGTTTCATAACTATCGCGGTAGAATGAGTGGCACTATAGAAGGCTTTGAGGATAAATATTACTATGGAAGAAGACCAACAGGGCCACTTATCCCTCCATTTAGAAATGTTTTTAAACAAGATAGTGATGCGGATTTTCAGGGAAGATACCACATATCAATTGGGGCAAACCGTCCGGGATGGGGCAGGGGAGTTCGATCTGAAAAAATTGGGAAAGAACTGATAGATGAACTAAAAAAACCCGGTAGCTGGAGGGTAGGAGGGCGAATGTCTGGTGAGGTAATACCTCAGTTTGAGAACCATGTACGTTTGAGTAAAACGGAAACCGATCAATGGGGGTTTCCTCAGTTAATAATTTCTATTGATTATTCAGATAATGATGTGAAAATGATGCAGGATTATTTGGAAAAGGGAGTGGAAATACTAGAAGCCGCCGGAGTAAAAAATATCACAGTTAGTGATAATATGCAGGCTCCGGGACTGGATATTCACGAAATGGGAGGGGTGCGAATGGGTAAAGACCCTGAAACATCTATGCTTAATAAATGGAACCAAATTCATACCTGTCAAAATGTATTTGTAACTGACGGCTCCTGCATGACCACCGTTTCTACTCAAAATCCTTCGTTAACATTTATGGCACTGACTGCAAGAGCAGCTAATTACGCCGCAGATCAAATGAGAAAAGGTGATTTGTGATCCATTTGTTTATTAAAAACTGAAGCACTAATTATTTAGAACTTACTCTATGAATCGATTAGAATTTATTGTTAAAACCTCGGCCGGTTTAACCGGACTAGCAATGGGCTCTAGACTTGCAAAACCTACAAAGTCTAAAAATAAATCCTTTTCAGATGCACTTTCATTAAAAAAAGGGTATATGTTAGGGACTTTTCCAAACAGAGATGAATATTCGATTTTGGAAAAATTTAAAATGCTAAAAGAAGCCGGTTTTCAGGGAGTAGAACCAGATAGTGGTTTGGAGAGAGAGGAAATTTTAAATGCCAGTGAAGAGACTGGGCTTGGGCTACCGAGTGTTGTTTGTTCAACGCACTGGTCTAGTCCACTTTCCAGTCCTGACCCTGCAGTTCGAAGAGCTGGGTTGGATGGTATGAAAGTTGCCCTGCAAGATGCATATAAGTATGGTTCGAAATGTGTTTTATTAGTACCCGGCAGAGTTACCGAAGATGTGAGCTACGATATGGTTTATAGAAGATCGCAGGCTGAAATTAAAAAATTGGTGCCTATGGCAGAAGATCTTGGAATTACTATAGCAATCGAAAATGTATGGAATCAATTCTTATTAAGCCCGATGGAGGCTGCTCGTTATGTGGATGAGTTTGAATCATCATCGATCGGCTGGTATTTTGATATCGGAAATATTTTAAATTATGGGTGGCCTCAGCACTGGATTCGCATCCTGGGAGAACGCATTGCCATGATTCATATCAAAGAATACAGTTTTGAGAAAAGAGATAGTAACGGGCCTTATGCAGGATTTAGAACTAACTATCTAGATGGGGATAATAACTGGCCGGAAATAATGCAGGCTCTTAGAGATATAGGTTACAATGGAGAGTACGGTATTGCTGAACCAGCATACAGGGATGATACTATAAAAGATGAAAGATGGCTTAAAGAGCATGTTTCTGTGCCAATGGATAAGATATTTTCCATGTAAGGCTTTAGCTGTAAAGCAGAAATAAACTTTGGTGCGTTTAGATATGCGGATCTATTAACATGGGGAAAAGTTTGCAGATTTCCTTATCCGTCGGTTGATGTCCATACTCAGCTATTTAAAAAGATTCTAATCTGTCTATACGTTGGGCTTTATCAGGGGCATACCATTTTTCCACCAATTTTTTGACATGATCGGACAAATGATCCATATGGCTGTTCCAGTTATCGAGCCATTTAACCAGCTATTTTTTCTCTTATCAGGGTTTTCAGGGACATCTTCACCAATACCTATAACTTTCGGCAACCATTCATAAAATTGAGAAAAATGCGCATCTAGTGCTTCAATTTTTGTCGAAAACGTATCGTCCACTGCTACGATAATATCAGGAGTGAATGGGTTTGATTTTTCCTATATTCCATATAGAGGAAAACTGGGCTTTTCTTCAATGCAGGAGTATAAGAAATAACATTTGGTACTACAACTAAAAAAGTGGCATCCATAACCAAAATACCGGCATAGCGATGGTCGGAATGGTAGTCGTTTGGACGCAATCCGATCACAATATCAGCATTCCAGTATCGAATTTCGCTTATTATATCGTGTCTGATATAAAGATTTGGCATAAGTTCAGCATCGTGATTGTCGAAAATCACATATTCGTCGATACCGAGAATTTTAGCTGCCTGCTGAGCCTCTGCCGCTCGTCGTTTGGCTAATGCCCCTCCGCCTTCTTTATGATGTCCTGAATCTCCGTTGGTTAGAGATACAAACTTCACGGCATGTCCCATTTCGGCAAAATTGGCGGCAGTGCCCCCATTTTAACTTCCGCGTCATCCGGATGAGCAAATACCGCTATAATTCGAAGCTTGCATTCAACTTTATTGCTTTTTTCTGTTTCCAAATTTTTCAGGTTAGATATGTTATTTTGGTTCATGTTTTGAACAATGATGTTGATGTAAAGCAGGTGCCTTTCAACAACGATCCGTGTATTATTCTGAAATGGCAGTTTGTAAACCGCCAATTACATTTTCCATATAAATTTTTGAATGCATGGCCAGTTGATCAATTTCATCGGGCGTTGAAGGCTGACCCAGGTATGAAGGATAGATGTTTTCATACGCTAATGTAATTGTTTGGCCGGTAAATGCAACGGGGGCGAAAAGCTGGTAGTGGTCAATTTCTCCATAACCGGGACCGGATGTTGTTTTTTGGGGCCATGTCCGGCAGTCTTTTAAACAAAACGCCCTGACTAAATCGGCACATGTCTGGATATCGGGAATAGGATCTACATCTAAATACCATAAAACATTGCCGGCATCATAACTCATCCATACATTAGGATGATCTACTTCCAGGATGATTTGTTTAAGGGCCCTGCCGGTACCGGTTGTTTTGCCGCCATGCTGTTTCATAACCAGTTTTACATTATAATCGGATGCTATGGGTGCAAGCTGTTTAAATCGTGTAATCCATAATTCAGGGTCGCCTCCATCGGTTGCCCCGAATATTAGCACATACTCAATTCCCGCAGCTGCAGCCTGCTTAATTCGATTAGTGAGTAATTCAACAGCATTGTCCCGGTCGGGATATACGGTAGAAAACATTTGAACGGGTTCAAGCCCGAGATCCCGGCAGCGTCTTCCAAGTTCGGCAGCCTGGTCGGGATGAGCATCTACGGGCATTACTTGGTAAGTATTCCCATCCTCTTCGCGATGTTGAGTGCCCCAGGCAACATGGCTGTAACCTGCATTTTTAATTCCGTTGAGAGCCCTTTCTAATGGGTAATTTCGATAGGGCAGTGTCATGCAGGCATGAATAAATTGAGTTGGTTTTGCTTTTTCAATTTCCCGGAGCCTGGCTAAAGCTAAATTTTTCGCTGAAACGGAACCGGAAAGGGCTGTATTGGTAACCGTACCGGTGGCCAGTGCTCCTATCGCTAATGCACTGTTCTTGAGAAATGAACGGCGGTCTTGCAGGTTTTTTCGAGTGGGTTTTTGTGACATGTAAATGGGTTTATTGTAGTTGAATTATTTTTATGGCCTTCAGCATTTCTTGTGGGTAAATCAAAATTGATGACAACGAAATCCCTTCTCCGAGGTATGGGGATCAAATCACACTTGAACCCGACCAATTCGGGGAGGGGATTTCCCAAGCCTCAAAACACAATCCATAAGAAATCCTATTGAACCAAAAATTTTATGTTATTTTAACTGTTTATATAATGAAATTATTTCCAATAATAAAAGAAAAAGAAAATAAATAACTTTTTTTATGTTACTTTCAAACTAGGGCTTTGAACAACCGGTTGCCCTGGTGGTTTGATCTCTGATGTAGTTTTAGTGCAAGCAGCCTGTGTTCAATCGTTTCAAATGATTGATTCTGCCGGTGTGAACCAGGGTATTACGGTGGCAAAATTTTCTGATAATAAGTGCAACCGTTAAAGATAATTTCTAAATAAAATGCAATTCAGGTATTATGATGAAAACGTATACCAGAAACGAGTTTTTAAAAACCAGTGCATTGGCTGCGGCCGGGCTGGCAATCTTGCCCGGCTGTTATGGAAGGCAGTCTCTGGAGGGTGTTCAAATTGGAGTAATTGATATCAACGGACGGAACGGCGTACAATTCGGCGGACTGGGCAGGACAGCCGAAATCAGTGCGGTGGAAAAAGCGGCAAGAATTGGATTTGAGGGGGTGGAAATTACATTTGGAGGACCGGATGAAGAGGGTGTTTTACTATTGGCCCGAGAAGAACGGCAGCAGCAATATCTCGATGAGTTTGAAGCACACAGGATTAAACCGGCCGGAACCCATTTAATGGTTCTGCATGAAAACTTTCTGAAAGACCCCGATGATCCGCTGGCTGTAAAATGGGTGGGACAGGCTATACCGGCCACCCGAAACCTGGGTACAGAAGTGATACTGTTGCCGTTTTTTTTCGATGGCGCTATTGAAGAGCGGCATGAGCAGGAGTATGTGGCCGATATTCTCAGGGAATTGAGCCCTGAAGCAGAAGCAAGCGGAGTAATTCTCGGCCTGGAAAATACCCTGTCTGCCGAAGACAATATGTTTATCCTGGAAAGAGTGAATTCACCAGCTGTGAAAATATATTATGATGTGGGGAATTCCACCCATTTTGGTCACGATATTTATTCCGAAATTCCATTTTTGGGAAATAATATCTGCCAGTTCCATATCAAAGACAATCCGCACTATATGGGCCAGGGCGAGATTGATTTTGAGCGGGTATTCCGTGCAATCGATGAAATTGACTTCCAGGGATGGCTGAATATTGAAACCCTGCCGGTTTCGGGTGATCCTGCAGACAGAAAAAAAGATTTGCGTATCAATCTCGAATTTACCCGGGATTTGATTGCTGGATTGTAGGTGATGATTTGATTAATGTGAGTTTGAAATAACTTCTATATTAATGTATTTACTGTTTGAGAATTCTTTAGGAGTGTTTCACTTTTACCATAAAAGGAATTAAGAAATAAATGAGGTGGGGTATATTATTTTCATCGCAGAGGAACACAATTTGAAGTGTTTGTATAGCAATTTTCAAGTCTTTATAAAGTTTCGCCCCAATTTCATGAACCTGAACCAGATTGGCTTGGGTTATTTGACATATCATATTTGCATAATGCAAACCACACTTCACCATTGGCGATGTTACATCCAACAAGCGTGCAGTAAAAATTTTATCTAAAACTTGTAAGGTTGTACTTTGCCAATAACAATAAGGTTAAATAAGAAAAATTAATATATATATTATATAATAAAGGAAAACATTAATTTTTATAAAAAAATAAAAGAATAGGTAAGTTTTTTATTTTCTTATTGACAATAAACCTTTTTTTGTTTTTGTTTCAGGTGGATAGAATTTGAAATTTATAGAAGTGATACGTAGTCAACCTGTTATCTTTCTGTTATCTTTCAATAACTTATAAATAAAAACTTATGAAAAATAAATTACTATTAATTGTTTGTTTGATGTTTGGGTTAACCTCAACTGTCATAGCGCAATCAGGGAACGTTGAAGGAACTGTTACAGATGCAGTTACCGAGGAGCCGCTTCCCGGAGTAAACATTGTGATTGAAGGGACAACCACCGGTACAACTACCGATAGGTCTGGTTCATTTAATATCACAGTAGACGGACCGGGTGTCGTTTTGAACTTTACATATATAGGTTATGAATCTATTTCAGTGCCAGTTACATCACAGCATCTTGCTGATGGCATGTATATAGAGCTGACAGAAGATGTGACACTATTTGAGGAAATGGTTGTTGTCGGATTTGGTACACAACGTAGAGCAGATATTACTGGAGCTGTGGGAACTGTAGATGCAGAACAAATTGAAAGGAGATCGGTTGGTAACACAGCTCTTGCTTTACAGGGAGTGTCTCCCGGACTTACAGTCCAGTACCAAGGAGGGCAACCAGGTGAAGAGGCTGCAAATATCAGAATCCGTGGTACGGGTACATTAAATAACCCTGATCCACTTGTTTTGGTTGATGGAGTGGAGCAGTCGCTCGCATCTGTAGAATCGTCAAATATTGCCGATATTACAATTCTAAAAGATGCAGCGTCGTCGGCAATTTACGGTTCACGTGCTGCAAACGGAGTAATCCTTATAACAACCAAGCGTGGAGCAGATACCGGAATTGTAGTTAGCTACAATACTTATGCTTCTGTACAAAATATGCTTGGCTGGCCGGAAGGGGCAAGTGACGAAGACTGGATGCGATTAAGGAATGAAGCGGACGTTGCGGCTGGTGGAGAACCTTTCTTTACAGAGGAATATATATCTAATGTTCTTGCAGGTACAAATCCCTTAGAATATCCCTGGGCCGATTGGGAGGGTGGAGCATTTCGGGATAATGCACTTGAACAAAGCCACGAATTATCCGTTTCAGCAGGTGGGGAAAATGCACGTTTATTTGCGGCTGTAAGCCATTTAGGTCAGGAGGGGGTTATCCAAAACTTTGATAATGAGCGTACTTCATTCAGAGTTAACAGTGATATTTTTATAAATGATAACTTAACTTTACAGGCAAATCTTTTATACAGGGATAGAAAAACAACGGGTCCTGGATTTACTGGACAAAGAATAACACAAGCGATATTGCATATGAATCGTGATGCTGTAATGAGTTATCCCGATGGGCAAGAAGCTACAGGTGATTTACTGTTTGGAAGTTGGAACGCTCATATAATGGCGAACAGTGGTGAAACGATTAGGAATAGCAATGATATTGTGGGGACGATTGGGTTAGCGTACGATATTAATGATAATTTGACTCTCGAGGGAGATATCACTGTTAATAATACGACTACCAACGAAACTGTTTTTCGTGAATCAAGAAATGGAATGATAGATTATGTGACTGGACAGCCAGTTGCCGCATCAGGGTGGTTTGCAACTAACACCCTCCAAGAGGGTAATTATGCAAGAAATGAATTAAGCCAACGTGCTTTTTTAAATTATGCAGACTCATTTGGTGCGGGCAATTTAAGTGGTGTGGTTGGTTATGAGGAGATCTATACCAGTGCAGAGCAATCTTCTGCAGCAAGAGCAGGGTTTTTTAATAATGATTTGCGATTGTTGTCTGCAGGTGATTCCGGTAACCAACGAACGTGCCAAGCATTTAACGATCCGGGTAATTTTACAGGCTCATGCTTTAAATCCGAATGGAGAGTACGTTCGTTTTTTGGACGTGCAAACTACTCTTATGATCAACGATATTCTTTACAGGCAAATGTTAGATTTGATGGTTCATCCCGCTTTGCTGAAGGAAACAGGTGGGGATTCTTTCCTTCTTTTTCAGCTGGTTGGAGAATTTCGAGCGAATCATTTATGGACGAAGTAGACTTGTTTAGCAATCTTAGATTGAGAGCATCATGGGGGCAGTTAGGAAATGAGCGGGTAAGTGGTAATGAAATAGACGGACTTCATAACTTTCTAAATAATTACAATTTAGGTTTGTCATATCAATTTGGCGGAAATGTTGTCCCGGCCGCGGCTGTAACTTCAGCAGGAAATCCTGATTTTAGCTGGGAAACAACTACAATGACCAATATTGGTTTAGATATGGGCTTTATGGATGATAGAATTGAAGTTATTGCCGAGTATTTTTGGAATTATACAAGTGACATACTGTTGGCTTTACCTGTGCCATCTACTGTTGGTGTGGCTCCCCCTACTCAAAATGCGGGAGAGGTTTCAAACACTGGTTGGGAATTGGGCGTGAATATCAGAAGTGCACCAAGAACTGATGATGGTTTTCAGTATTCTGCAGGTTTAACGCTCTCAGATGCAGTAAACAAAATTGAAAGTTTAAGTGGGGAGGGTCCATTTTACCCTGATAAATTCACAGTTTGGACAGAAGGAGAATCAATTAATTCACTACGCGGATACAGATCCCCGGGAATTTACCGAACACAAGAAGATTTGGACCAATATCCGGCCCAAATTAGCCCTAATGTTGATATAGGAGATATTATCTATGAAGATCTAACGGGGGACGGTGCTTTGACGGCTGCGCTGTTTCCAAATGGAGATCACGTTGTTCTCGGAAACGAAGACCCCAGGTATGAGGTCGGTTTCAACTTTAGTGCATCATATAGGGGTTTTGATTTTGGTATGTTTTGGCAGGGAGTACTTCAGCAATATCGATTGCTTGACGGTGCGCTAAATGAAGGGCCAAACTGGCAAAACTTTATTCCTGCAATTATGGCTCGCGAACGTTTTCATCCCGAAAATAATCCCGATGGTACATGGCCAAGGGTTATAACCGGAAATACATGGAATTTGGAAGAGACTGAATTCTGGTTTTTGGATTCAAAGTATATGAGGCTAAAAAATATTCAGCTTGGTTATACTGTTCCTTTACAACAGGTTGTTCAGAATCTGAGGGTGTATATTTCGGGTGAGAACTTGTTGACGTTTACAGCAAATGAACTCTACGATCCAGAAACGCCACGGGGTAGAAGTCAATTTTTTCCACATGCCAAAAAGGTTAGCCTTGGCTTAAATGTCACATTTTAAACATTTATAATATTATGAAATTACATATAAAAAACGTTTTTTTGCTAAAGTTAAGCACACTGTTAATTATCGCTTTACTTGTTGGGTGTGATGATGGACTTGAGTTTTCACCCACAGGTTCAGTAACTGAGGAGATATACTGGCAACGTGCCAGTGACGCAGAAACAGCTGTAAATGCAGTATATGCCAGTTTAGATGACCTTACTATGGTACTTCAGCTTGATGGGGTTACTGATATTTCTTACAGGGCAGGTTCAGGCCCTGGGACTCTTCATGATGTAACTGCCGGAAATATCGTTGCTTCCAATAGTGCAATAACATCAATATGGGATAGATATTATGTTGGTCTGCGAAGAGCGAACGATGTTATAGCAAATATCGGTCAAGTGGAGTTAGGTGATACCTCTTTGTTAAATCGCGTAGAGGCTGAAGCAAGGTTCTTAAGAGCGTACTACTACACCCAGTTGACTACGCTGTGGGGTGATGTCCCATTTCCTTTAGAGCCAACTACTATAACTGATAATATACCTAGAACACCTAAAGATGAAATCGTTACTTTCATAATGAATGAACTTAACGATATTATTAATTCAAATGCGTTGCCTACAAGCTATAGTGGTGATAATGTAGGACGTGCAACTCATGGTGCTGCTCTTGCACTTAAAGCCAGAGTTGCTTTAAGGAATAGTATGTGGATTGATGCGAAGGATGCATCGCAAGCAGTAATGGATCTCGGAGTCTATGAATTATATCCTGATTACCAAGAGCTGTTTCAGCGAGACGGTCAAAATTCGTCAGAAATTATTTTTGAACGCCAGTATACAGAAAGTGGGGATACGTATAATGCTTTTACTTATTCTGCCTCATCACTTGGGGGAAATTCTTTAGTAGAGCCTATTCACAAATTCTATGAGAAATTTGAGTTTAAAGGGCCTAGAAATCCTGATGATCCCTATGAAAATATCGATCCACGCTGGAACCATACTGTATATTATACAGGCCAGCCAAGGTTCGATGGAGATTCACGGGGCTATGATTCAAGACCATCAAGTAATACTGCCGACCGGGTGAACTCAACGGAAGCTTCAACCCAGCATGGATATAACCTGAAAAAATGGGTAGATCATGAGGCTTACAGTGCTAATGCGAGTAACGGATCAACAAATATGATCTTAATTCGATATGCAGACGTATTATTAATGTATGCAGAGGCAAAAATCGAATTGGATGAAATTGATCAATCCGTATATGATGCGATTAATCAAATTCGCCAACGGCCAACTGTTGAAATGCCTCCTATAGAAGGTCCACACTCACAAGATGAATTACGAGAGATTCTTCGTAATGAACGTGTAGTTGAGCTTGGGTTTGAAGGCTTACGTCTTTATGATATGAATCGATGGCGAATTGGTGAAGAAAAACAAGGCCAAGTATTTGGAGCTCATTTCCAAAGGCCTGATGGGGAATGGTATTTGCAAACCATTGGATTTACTCGCCAGTTTAACCCCGACAGGGATTATTTGTGGCCAATACCAAGCGCTGAAATCAATAATAATGATTCTATTACGCAAAATAATCCAGGTTATAATTAACATAAAAGAATATGTATGAAATATTAAAGGCAGGCTAATTATCATTTTAAAATACACCTGTAGGTACCAGAAATGGGCTTACAGGTATTTTACTATAACCAATTCTGCTAATAATGAGCTAATATTAAAATTGCGAAGTTTTTTAAAATTAATAGTACCATGATTTATTCGGGGAAACGTCAAGACTTTATTCAGTAATATATTTGTTCATACCGGATTGGAAAATTTCTATTATTCATTTTTATAAATACTAATTATGGAGAAAAAAGAACAAAGTCGCCGTCAATTTCTTTCAACTATGACACTGGGTGCAGTTGGAAGCTTTGGAGCCGGAAGTATGTTGGTCAACTGTGCGGGCATGAATGCGGCTAGCCGGACCTCGTCATATCAGGATTTAAGCATGCGTAATCAGGCTCCGGATGGTCCTGTTTTAAAAGCAGGAGTTATTGGGTGTGGTGGACGTGGAACTGGTGCGGCGATTAACTTTGTAGACGCCGGTCCAAATCTCGAGATTGTAGCGTTAGGTGATATATTTCCCGATCAATTAGAGAAAAGCCGTAATGCAATTAAACAGGCAAGAGGTATTGAAGTTTCAGATGAGCATTGCTTTACAGGATTCGATAACTACCAAAAAGTAATTGATTCTGATATTGATATTGTAATTTTAGCTACGCCCCCTTTCTTCCGTCCACAGAATGCAAAAGCTGCTATTGATGCAGGTAAACATGTATTCCAGGAAAAGCCTATTGCAGTAGATCCTTATGGTGCCCGAATTATGGATGAGGTAACAGAAAAGGCGAAGAAGAAAAATCTTTGTATGGTCAGTGGTACCATTCGCCGGTATCAAAAAGATTATATTGAAACACATCGGCAGGTTGCAAGTGGTGAAATTGGCGAAGTGATTGGTGCAAATATAATTCGTAACGGGGGTGCACTTTGGTGGATTGAGCGTAAACCCGAATGGTCTGATATGGAATATATGATTCGCAACTGGGGAAATTTTGCATGGCTATCAGGCGACCATATTGTTGAGATGTTTATCCATGAAATGGACGTAATGAGTTGGCACGTTGGTTCTCACCCGTTAAAAGCCACTGGATATGGCGGACGACATCAACGAAAATCTGGTGATCAGTTTGATCAATTCAGTATTGTATATGACTATGAAAATGGCAAAAAAGTACATTGCGCAACCCGACAGATTAATGGTTTGGATAATGGCAGATCACAAATTATAACCGGTACAAATGGATATGCGGATGCGAGTGGTTCACTGTATAATTTTAATGATGATCTTATCTGGGAATATCCACATCCCGGGGATGATGATCCCAATAATAAATGGTTTGTAAATAGTCCATTGGTTCAGGAACATGTTGAGCTCATTACAGCAATCAGAACCGGGAGTTATATTAATGATTCAAGCGAAATGATAAAATCTACCCGGATAGCGATTATGGGGAGAATGGCTGCCTATACAGGGCGCGAAATTAGCTGGGAAGAAGTATTAAATTCGGATCTTCGCCTTGGACCGGATAAATTGGAATTTGGATCTGTAAGAGGTATATCGGAAGAACCTCCAGTAGTTGGAAGAGCACCGGCCCCGACAGATCGGTACGCCTGATATCAATTTGAAATATTAAGGCATAATTTTGGAACGTTTTTTTGCATGCTTCAATCGTGCCGGTCTATTTTTATATGTACCCTCTGTCTAATGACTAACTTCAGAATTGAAAACCAGTAAACAAAAACGTTTAGTTTTAGATTATGAATAGAAGAGAATTCGCAAAGAATGCACTAATGGCATCCACGATGTTGGGCTCAGCATTTGGATTTAGCAGCATGAAAAATGGAAGCCTCTCATTGTCTGACGATGAAATACCAGCATTTAAAAAACTGTTTAATGGAAAAGATCTCTCAAATTTTGTTGATGTTAATACATCTGAAGATACGTGGTGGGTTGAAGATGGCCTTTTAAAATGTACAGGTTGGCCAATTGGTGTGATGCGAACAGAGAAACAGTATGAAAATTTCATCCTCGATATAGAATGGAGGTTTATGGAAGAGGGGGGCAATTCTGGGGTATTTGTCTGGGCAAATGGTGAGCCGTATGAAGATCGGCCATTTCCTACGGGTATGGAGGTGCAGATGTTGGATCCCGAATGGGCAGTGATCAATGAACGGCCCAAAGAATACGTACACGGACACTTGTTCCCTGTAATGGGTCTTGAAGGCACAATACCTGATAATCCATCAGAAATTCGCGGGCGCAGTAAAGCTCTTGAAAACAGGATGAAAAATACTTTTCAATGGAATAGGTATATTTTAGTTTGTGTAGATGGTACGCTGAAACTGTCCGTAAACGGAAAATTTGTAAATGGAATACGTTCACCCAAAAGGAAAAAAGGGTATATATGTCCTGAATCGGAAGGTGCTGAAATCCATTTTAAAAAAATTGATATTATGGAACTGCCAAGTAGTGTCATTACTGAAGATCAGATAGCACCAAAAGTAGACTAAATGTTTAAAATTGATGTTTTAAACAACAACCAAATCAATATAAAATGATAAAAAAAACAACTGCATTTCTATTATTTATATTCGCAGTATTCTTTTTGGTAAATAGCATTTCTATTGCACAAGCAGAATCTGAAGATACACTTAAAATTATTGCTTTTGGAGCTCATCCGGATGATTGTGAAATTAGAGCGGGCGGTGTAGCTGCCCTTTGGGCTGAACAAGGGCACGCTTTTCGTTGTGTTTCTTTAACCAATGGAGATATCGGTCACTTTGGAATGTCAGGTGGTGAACTTGTGCATCGTCGTATGCAGGAAGTAGATTCGGCAGCCGATATACTTGGAATTTCTACAAGGGTGTTTGATATACATGATGGTGAATTGATGCCTACTCTTGAAAACAGAAAAGAGGTAGCCAGGGAGATCCGGAACTGGCAGGCCGATGTAGTTATGGTTCATCGGCGGTATGACTATCATGCAGACCACCGCTACAGTGGTATTTTGGTTGATGATGCTATTATACTGGTTGAAGCTAAATTTTTTACCCCCGACACTCCTCCTCTTCCCCGAAGCCCGGTTTATCTCTATTATGATGACCGTTTCGAAAGACCCCTTCCATTTGAACCCGATATTGTTGTGGGAATTGACGATGCAATAGATAAGAAAAGAACGGCACTGGAACAGATGCCTTCACAATTTTCCGATACAGACTCTTGGACATGGGGTCGTGCCGATGACGTACCGGAAGACGAAGGCACACGTATGCGTATGCGTATCGATAACCTGATGGACAGAAATGTAAATATCGCAAATAGGTATCGGCAAAAATTGGTTGAGCTATATGGTGAGGAAATCGGTAATAGCATTGAATATGCTGAGGCATTTCAGCTATCAGAGTTTGGTAGGCAAGTATCCCAGGAAGAACTCAAAAAACTTTTTCCAAGTTTCGATTGATCCTTAATCAGTTTTTAAAAAACTGTAAAATTGGCTTTTTTTCAATTAAATATAAGTTATTGTAGTTTCCTTAAAGTAAGATTTTTTGTTATTTAATATAAATCACTCATTAAATTCAATGATACTGTAAGAGCTGTTAAAGTTAACTGGTATTGAAACACTCTTTTATTATTGGAATTATTACGATTGATAAAAGGTGGGCACTTTCACCTGAATGACAATTATTATATAAATGCTATTAGATTTGTTAATAAAATATTGATGGACAAAATAGTGTAGTAATTAGCCCCACTGGGTTCATCTTAAGAGTATATATTGGTGCTAATCTGCAATGTCGTTAATTCAAACATAATATAGGGTGTAGTTCAGAGATGCAGATACTCTTATAGCGCTTTCATTTTCATTTCCGCAAAGGAAAATTTTAGTAATCCTGTATAGCTTCAATCCAATATTGTTGCATCTCTTCTTCAGATGGTGTTTCTTTTGGCCGCACTATCCTAAATCCTAAAAAAGAAGCATTTGTATGCCACCAGAGGCTTTTTGGAATTTGAGGGTCATGCATTTTCCAACGCGGATTTGAGCCTCTTCTTTGGGTACATTGCTGCATATCTGCATCATCCTGCCAAGAACCACCCCGGACAGAGCGTGGGTACAAATCCGTAGGCTTAAACCACGGATTGTACACAATACCGTCATCGGAAGCTTCTAACCGGTCAATATAATCCTCGTGATACTGATCCATGGTCCACTCAGCAACATTACCGTGCATATCATGCAGACCAAAAGCATTTGGATTTTTTTCGCCAACAAGGTTATAGCTTCGTTCACTGTTACTTTCGTACCAAGCGTATTGACCGAGCTCATCAGGTTTACTACCAAAGGAGTAAGGGGTGTCATGTCCGGCCCGGCACGCATATTCCCATTCAGCCTCAGTAGGAAGTCTGTAAAATTCTCCAGTTTTTGCCGTTAACCATTTTGTAAACATTATGGCTGCATAGTGGGTGATATTTATAGCTGGATATCCCTCTTTTCCCATTCCAAAACTCATGTCTAGGTAAGGGGGGGTGGGTAGAGAAATGGCATCGGCAGTGATGTCAAAATTTTGGTCTGTAGCATCAAGTTCATTTCTGAGATTTGTAATTACATCATTTGAGAAAAGCTCATATTGCTCCCACGTAATTTCGTATTTCCCCATCCAGAATGAGTCTAGATAAACTTTTCTTTGCGGGCCTCCATTATTAGAAGGGCCTGTTTCTGATTCGGGGCTCCCCATAACAAAAGTTCCGCCCTCAACAGGAACCATATTAATTGACAGGGAAGTATCAGGAATTTCTTGTGAGTATTCTTGAAAAGAATCCGTGACAGTACTGTGAAAAGTTATGAATGCTGCAGAAAGCAATCCAGTACCTAACGCTATAGCAAGATAAAAATGAATGATATTGGAAAATAAAAAATTACGTATCGAGTTGGCATTCAGCATGACACAGAAGTATATAATTTAAAAAAAATTGTTGCATATGGCTTAATAAGAATAGAGAATAATGAATTAATATGTATAAAATAAAAATAAGAAAGGAAAAATAAATATTAACTTGTTATAAGTTATTTTTTATAAAATAATATTGGAATGAGGTTTTATGATCGTTTAAATTTCATTCTGCCATCTGATTGTTGAGTTCTTAAATTAATTAATACGGATTTGGATTTTGATAATTACAGCAGGATTTTTCGTAGCTGGAATTAGAAGAATCCAGGATAGTGATTACTATTTGGAATTTTATTATGAAATATTTCAATATTTTTAAAAAAAAGAACTTCTGTAAAGTAACGAGATGGATTAATAAAAACTTTCTTTTTGAGAGATCAAAATCTTTCCTTTACTTTCTTAATTAATTATAAAGGTGTAAAATTCAACAACAAGATTGAAGTATTCGCATTAGCCTCATTCGTCAAGTCTCAGAATATTCGAATTCGTGTTGTTTGTAAATCATAAATTATGATAAAATGGAACGTAAAAAATTTTTAAAAAAATCACTACTATCATTAGGTGCTTTTACCATTGTTCCACGACATGTTTTGGGTGGTAACGGTTTTACAGCTCCAAGTGATCAAGTCACAAAAGCTGTGATCGGTGTAGGTGCGATGGGGCGTGGACATTTAGAATATCCCGGTTCCCGATTGGTTGCTGTTTGTGATGTAGATTCCAGTCATTTGAACCGGGCTTTATCGATGGTTAATAGTGGAGTTCGGGGGTACCATGATTATCGAGAAGTTCTAGATCAGGATGATATAGATATCGTTCATATCGCAACACCACCCCACTGGCATGGTCTCATGGCAGTGGATGCGGCAAATTCGGGTAAAGATATCTGGCTGGAAAAACCGATGACCCGGACGATTGGTGAAGGGCAGAAAGTAGTGGAGGCGGTCCAACGCAACGGTGCGATTATGCGGCTGAATACCTGGTTCCGGTACCAAAGTACTTTCTATGGTATGGATACTCCGGTACAACCGATCAAAAAACTTGTTGAGAACGGGGTTTTCGGGTGGCCCCTCAAGATTACTGTAAATAAAAGTACCGGCTTTAACTGGAAATTTGACTGGAGTGGACGAACCAACCTGCAGCCGCAATGGATACCGGAGTCGCTCGACTATAATATGTGGCTGGGACCGGCTCCTTACAAACCCTATCACGAGCACAGGGTGCATGGCACATTCCGGGGGTACTGGGATTATGACGGAGGTGGATTGGGTGATATGGGCCAGCACTATCTCGATCCAGTACAGTACATCCTTGACAAAGATCATACAAGCCCAGTACATGTAGTGGCAGATGCACCTCAGCAGCACCCGGAAGCGGCAACAACCTGGAAAAGAATTGAAATGACATATGCTGACGGCTGTAAAATTGTACTTGATGGAGAAAACCGGGATACAGAAGCAGCATTTATAGAAGGTCCCAATGGCAAGTTATTCAGGGGTTTCCGATCCGATATACCCAATATTCGTGAACTTGCAGCATCACTGCCCGACTCAAAATCACAGTTGACCGATTTCAGTGAAGCAGTAAAAAGCAGGCGCAAATTTGCCCTGAATGAAGTAAACGGGCATCGATCCTGTAACCTTGTTAACCTGGGAATTATAGCCGTCCGCCTTGGCAGAGAACTTGAATTTGATCCGGATACACAGCGGTTTGTGAGTGATGATGCAGCCAACCGGATGATCAATCAGCCGATGCGGTCACCCTGGAAGTTGTAAATGACAACTTTTCAATCAATATCATAAAACAATCAGAATCAATTATATTCCTATGAATTTCATATATAAACCAGGTTGGGCAATTCTTTTGTTGATATGTATCGTAGTTGCATGTTCTTCGGCGAGAGAAAAAGTAACGCAAGATTCATCTCCCGAAGTTCACGATACTGTTGCCGGATTGATTGCAAAGATGCCCGTGCAGGATCCGGAAGAGCAGCAATGGATTAATGAACAGCTGCTTGAGACGGATTCAGAAGGTATTCGGATTCTTTCAGGAATTTTAAATAATCCGAGTGTCGGAGATGATACCCATGCCAGATATGCCATAAGCAGCCTGGCTCAATATGTATCTGCACCAGGCAGGACCGCAGAAAGATCAGTATATGAATCTGCACTACTGGATGAAATTCGCAATTTCCATTCGACTGCTGTAAAATCCTTTCTTATGGAACAGCTTAAGCTAATCGGCAGTGACCGGTCTGTTCCGGAATTGTCGCGGTTCCTGAACGATGACAAGCTTTATAGGACAGCAATAGATGTTTTGGTTACGATCAGGTCGAGCCAGGCAACCCGTGCTCTGAGAGAAGCTGCAGCTTCAACTGATGGAGAAATACAAAATGCATTGATCAAAGCCCTGGGCGAAATCCAGGACGAAGCAAGCCTGCAAATCTTAACAGATTTGGCATCCTCTGAACATTGGAACACTCGGCGAATGGCACTCTATGCTCTTGCCAATATCGGATCACTATCATCCGAAAACCTGTTTGCAGAGGCATATGAGCAAGCGGGATCTGAGCATCGGGATGAAATTGAAAGATATTATTTAAACTATGCCGAAAAACTGGCAAGCCAGGGATATGAATTCCAAAGCTCAAATATCACCCGTGGTTTTTTAGACAATGGCCATTCCACACAAATTGAGAGATCAGCGCTTAGTACCCTGTTCATTGCAGAAGGCAGCCAGCTCATAGGAGAGTTACTTGAGATAGCAGCAACAGCAGACTTGCCACTCGGCAGACACGCGTTAAATCTTGCTAACAGAATGGACGGCCTGGAGGCAACAAATGAAATTGTATCCAAACTTGTAGATGTACCTGATTCCCGTAAACCTGTTTTCATAACAATTCTTGGCAAACGCGGTGACAGCTCAGTGGTTCCTCATCTGGAGCCTTATAAACGACATTCAAACCGTGAGGTAAGAGTCGCGACTGTCAAAGCTTTGCATACGTTGGAAGGAGATCAGTATCTGCCAGAAATTCTGATCAGATTGAAGGAATCGGCAGATGAGGAAGAACTATCGGAAATAGAAAGTATTCTGATGCAAATACCAAGTACTCAATTAATCCCGTCATTAGTCCAAATACTCCCCGAAGCAAATAACATGGTAAAGCCGGCCCTTATCCGTATCATTGGCCATCGGAGAGCAGTTGATCATTTGGATTTAGTCATGGATCAGGGTGATAACAGTGAGGAATCTGTTCGTATAGAAGTTTATCGTTCATTACCGATGCTTGCCGGTCTAGGCGATCTTTCAACAGTGTCTGATCTGTTTTCAACTGCTGAAAGTGATGAGGAGATAATGGCTATTCAAACTGCAATCATCGGGATTCTCAATAACACTGAAGTTTATGGGCTGCGAAGAGAGAATATACTGGACGTGCTGAATGAATCTGGCGATGAATATTTACCATATTTACTACAGATTCTTCCGAATCTTGAAATTGATGAGACTTTGCCTTTTATTCGCGAAACATTAAGCCGTTCCAATAGTGACATCAGAAGCAGCTCTGTAAGAGCACTAGCTGATTGGCCTGGTCCTGCTGCTCTTTCTGACCTTTTGGAAGCAGCTGAAGTTGCAGATGAATCGGATAGAAGGAAGCTGTATGAAGGATATGTCCGTATCGTTAATCATTCGGGATATTCATCGGAACATAAGGCCTTGCTTCTTTATGATTTGCTGAATACGGCCGGTTCCACTGATGAAGAAACCGTGATACTGGGCTGTATTTCAAATGCAGAGGATTTAGTTATTCTTAAGGTAGCAGGAAGTTATGTACATCACGATAATGAGTCACTTAAAGTGAGTGGATTAGCACTTATTTCGAGCGTACTTATTTCTTCATATGAACCTGGCTCGGATACAATGAATATTTCAAGTTCGGTATTGGCTATCCTGGATGAATCAACCCGATCGGTATTGATAGAGAAACTGGAACGGGCGCCTGTAGATGAAACAAAAAGTGAGATAACAGTAGTTGAAAGTGATGAAGAAGTCATGGCACCTGTAAAATATGGCAGGCTCTTTAACGGTTTTAACTTGGACGGCTGGGAAGTTATTGGTGATAACACAGACAGCTGGGGAGCAGAAGACGGCATTCTTTATACCGATGGTGTCGGCAGTGGGTGGTTATCCACAACCTCTGTCTATGATAATTTCAGGCTTGAGCTTGAATACAGGGTCCCTGAAGAAGGCAACAGCGGCGTGTTCTTGCGTGCACCGAGGCGCGGAAATCCGGCTTATGAAGGAATGGAAATCCAGATTCTGGATGACTATGCTGATCGGTATGCCGAGTTGCATCCATGGCAGTATACCGGAAGCATTTATGATATAAAAAGTCCGTCTAAAAGAGTGTCAAAACGGGCCGGTGAATGGCAAAAGATGGTTATCGAAACGAAAGGCCCTGATATCAGGGTACATCTGAACGGTGAGCTGATTGTGAATACAAACCTTATCAACCATATGGAACAGGCAGAGAGACATCCCGGCATCAAAAGAAGGTCAGGATACATCGGGTTACAAAACCATAGTAACCGGGTTGAATTTCGTAATATTATTATCAATCAGATTGATTAGATGATATTTTGTACATGTATATTGTTTAGATTTTTCATACAATTCAGACAGCAATAATCGATAATACGAGTAAGTCTATTCTTATGAATCTTAATCTTAAGGCAAAAAAACAAAATTCCTACGATGCAATTGTTGTGGGCACCGGTATCAGTGGCGGATGGGCGGCTAAAGAGTTGACAGAAAACGGATTACAAACCCTTGTTCTGGAGCGCGGCCGTAATATCAGGCATCCTCAGGACTACCCGACGGCAACACTCGACCCCTGGGATCTACCAAGAAATGACAGACTGACTTCCGAAGAAGCCGAACATTACGAAGTACAGATGCGTAGCGGTTATACGGTTCGTGAATCCACCAAACACTGGTGGGTGAAGGATACTGATCAGCCTTATATCGAAGAGAAACGCTTTGACTGGATGAGAGGATATCACGTAGGAGGGCGTTCGATTATGTGGGGAAGACAGGCACTTCGTTTGGGTCCGCACGACTTTGAAGCACCTGCAAGAGATGGATTCGGGATCGACTGGCCTATACGGTATGAAGATATTGAACCGTGGTATGATCATACCGAAGAGTTTATCGGAGTAAGTGGTCAGGCAGAAGGCCTTCCTCAAGCGCCGGATGGTATCTTTATCCCGCCTTTTGAAATGAATTGTGTGGAAAAACACGCAAGAGAAAAAATCATGGAAAAATTTCCTGAGCGTGTATTGACGATGGGTCGTTTTGCCAATCTGACCCAGCCGCACAAAGGGCGGGGTGCCTGCCTGTACAGGAACCTGTGTATAAGAGGATGTCCATACGGTGCCTACTTCAGCAGTAATTCCTCTACCCTCCCCGCTGCTGAAGCAACCGGTAATATGACATTGCGACCACACTCTATAGTAAACCGGGTTCTCTACGATGCGGAAACAGGCAAGGCATCTGGTGTGGAAGTAATCGATGCGGAAACAGGTGAAGTGATGGAATTTTATGCCCGGATCATTTTTCTTAATGCTTCCTGTATCGGATCTGCCATGATTATGCTCAATTCAAAATCCGACCGGTTTCCAGATGGTCTGGGAAACGATTCCGGGGAGCTCGGCTGTAACCTGATGGATCACCATTTCCGGGTAGGAGCTTCCGGCAGGTTCGATGGGTTTCGGGATAAATATTACTATGGGCGGCGCCCTGGGTCTGTCCATCTGCCCCGTTATCGTAATCTCAATGGAGAAAGCCGCGATTATGTACGAGGTTTCCATTTTCAGGGTGGTGCCAGCCGGCAGAGCTGGTGGCGGGGTATCAGGGAACTAGCCATCGGAAAAGAATTGAAAGAGCTTGTTCAGACACCTGGTGAATGGATGATGGGATTGAATGGATTTGGTGAAATGCTTCCGTATCACAGCAACCGTATGTATCTGGATCATGACAAGACCGATAAATGGGGGCAGCCTCTGGTTGTATTCGACTGTGAATTCAAAGAAAATGAGTTTACGATGAGAGAAGAGATGAAAAATGATGCGGCTGAAATCCTCGAAGCAGCTGGATTTAATGATATCACTACATATGACAGTCCCGGAGGGCCTGGTCTGGGTATTCACGAAATGGGAACGGCGCGTATGGGCAACGATCCGAATACATCCGTACTAAACAGATGGAACCAGGTTCATTCAGTGCCGAATGTTTTTGTAACAGACGGTGCCTGCATGACCTCTTCTGCCAACCAGAATCCTTCGCTGACATATATGGCCCTGACAGCCAGGGCTGCGAATTATGCCGCCGAGGAGTTGAGGGCAGGGAACTTGTAATCTTATTCCTCACCGAGGCTGTCTAACAAGTCTAAATAAAAAGTCAGGTATTTTAGTCGTGGTCAGCAACCTACTGTAATACGGGTTCTTAATTTAACCAGTCGGCCTGATTATCCATCCAATGAACTCGTTGAGCTTTCATTAATCCATTTAGGAAATATTCTAACAACTCATTTAATCATTCGCCTGTATTTAGAACGCATTGAATAATATCTTTTAGATTGACCATAAGGTCTCATTCGTTTTGGTTTTAGGTTATTGAACAAACCAAAAGATCGGACAAGGAGACCTTTTTTTTGTAGTCACCCATCAGTGGGCAACTACAATTCTCTCAGACACACAAATGTGGACAGTACTACAGCCACATAAAAGGGATCTACTCACGGACCGCTTTGGCGATAGCCTGCAGGAGTGAAAGTGTACAGCATAAGCTCAGAGGTGGGGCAAGGGATTACGATCTTTGAAAACTATATTGATTTTGACCTGAGCAACTTATTTCAAGTAATCATTAAACCCTGAAGACGCCCATCGATCGACCGTTTCGTGCTCATTAAGCCAAATGATTACCGCCTCAAGGCCGGGTCTGCTTTCGACAAGTTCTTTTGCTTTAGCAATCGGCATCACATTAAGGGCGGTGGCAAAGGCGTCCGCATCAGCACCATCCGCTGCAATTACGGACACTTGAACCTGCTCGGTGTGACCAAGGCCGGTTTTCGGGTTAATGATATGAGAGTAATTTTTGTCGTCTATTTCTACGGACTGGTAGAGGCTGCCGGAAGTGTTGACCGACCGATTTGCGAAGATGGTTTCTTCAAAAAATGTTGAGTCTTCGCCGATATGAACGGGAATGGCAACGTTCCACCCATCTTTTCCCGGGGGCGGGTCCCCAGCTGAAATATCTCCTCCGGCGTTTATAAGGGCACGGTTTATATCGGCCTGACGCAGAACCAGCAGTGCTTCGTCGGCCGCGTACCCCTTCCCGATACCACCCGGATCAAGACGCATTCCTTCTTTTAGCAGCTTTACTGACTTTTTTCCCGGATTAAGAGAAATCATGGAATACCCTACCCGGGAGCGGGCTTCTTTTAATTCAATACTATCTGGCAGTTCTGGGTTGGTCATTCGATGGAGGCCTCTCCAAATTTGTGAATACGGTCCAATTGTAATATCAAACCATCCATTAGTAACCTTCGATATTTCAACAGATTTTTCCAGTAGATCATACAGTGTTTTACTGACTGTAAGTTCACCTCCTGCAACAGCTGTATCTGAAAGCTTGCTTAGTTCGCTATCTTCAAGATAATCACTCAGAACTCCGTTTAGGTATTCAATATGCTTAAAAGCATCATTGGCGGCGGAATGTGCAATAGAATCACTATCAGTGTAAAGTAAAATCCGAAATGTGGTTCCCATTTGACGGGATTCAAATTCGTATCGCTGCTGAGCTTCTGTTGCAGTGAACATTACTAAAAGTAAAAAAACGGTGATTTTGAGCCTTATTAATACGGATGTAATTGCGCAGTATTGAATTTGCAAAAATAACGGTGTTTGATTGAATAAGTAACGTGTAGGAAAGATAATAACCTGAGTTTGACTAATAATAACTCTTTTAAGTGAGAAAAGTGAAGCTTTCCAAAAAGGGCGTTCAAAATGGTTATTCATCAACAATACTGTCATGCGTACTCCGATCCGGCAGGTACGTCTTGGTAGTGAGGTTACGATTGGCTACAATTCGGGAATGCTTACGAGATATCGTTGATTTGTGAATGCCGATAATTTGAGCGACATTTTGTTTGTGAGAGACTGGTATCTATCAACGCTTTAATTTTGATGACAATTTTTAATTCAATGCTGAGTTGTTTGTATTTTTGTATGATGAATATAAGCCCCTCAGGGTTCTAATTCGTGTTACACTTAACTTTTTAGTAAAAAATCAGTTATGAACCGAAAAACTTTTCTTAACAAACTTACTCTTGCCACTGTGGGTGGAACAGCACTTTTGTCTTCTCCCTTTGCATTAACGGGATGTGCAAGAGCACAAAACGAACTTTTTTTTAAGATATCACTCGCCCAATGGTCTCTCCACAGAACCTATTTTGGAGATGCTTTACAGGGGGGATTCGGCGATTTTGCACAAACTCTTCAAACCAGTCCGAATGATGTCCTTCAGGGCACGGAAGATCCGCTCTATTTTGCACAGTACACTCGCGAAATGTTTGATATTAACGCCATTGAGTATGTTAACACTTTCTACTTTGGCCGTGCAGAAGATCAGCAGTACCTGAATGAATTGAAAAATATTGCCGACAATG
>LFIK01000216.1_pt1 | contig 41138 bp, 39 predicted proteins | sample 643401 | NCBI WGS metagenome assembly LFIK01 (sample SAMN03777447, study PRJNA286221) | soda lake metagenome | biome: soda lake; feature: Kulunda steppe; material: water; isolation source: sample T5-Br brine of Lake Tanatar-5 | place: Russia: Kulunda steppe | collected 2010-07
CGCCCGGCATCGAAAAGGCGCCGATCAGCCCACCTCGGTCCCCGTCGCAACGCTCCAAACCCGGAGATCACACCAGATCAGGGGCATGCGGCGGCCTTCGAGCCCCGTCCGGCGAATAAGGCGGGTTGAGTGCAGCGCAGCACGATCGTAGACGTTGCATATGCAGCGATTTACTCGGCCCGTTGTCGTTAGTCAGCCGCAACTCTTGCTGCGAAGCAGCATTCCCGAAGCCACTGCCACTACGAACGCTGTTTCTGGAAGTTATGGAAGTGAAAGTCGAGGCTTTTTGGTGAGACTTTATCGGAAACGGTTATGCCGCGAAGGCTTTGGTAATCCGGCGATGCAATCCGGTCTGAAACCTCGATTTCCTTGGTCTTGGGGTTGATGGAAATCAGGTGCGCGTCAAAGAGCTTGTGAATGTCGCTCCTCAACAGAAGGCCGTTCTCGAGTTTGTCCCTGTCGGCAAACCGCTCCGCGTAGGGGATGATGTGGGCGGCTTCCAGAACAGAAAGCTCGCTCGTCCCGGTTATCGCGCAGCGGTTCGGCCGCTTGCTCAAGAGGGCCTGCCGGAACGCGCTCTGGTATCGCCGCAGGACGACTTGGCGCAGGGCCGTGGCGTCTTCGACGTTCTCAAGGTTCAGGGGCTCGTGCGGGTCTGGGTTCTGGTTCTCATATTGCGCGATCTTGTGGGCCTTCTCCCGAACCGCAGACAAAAGCGAGGCCACGTCGCTATCGGACATCGGCCAAATCCGGCTGTGGCGGCTCGCTCCGATATTTGAAATGAACGTCCCGTCATCCTTGTGCGCTTCCAAGAGCTCCTTCCCAACAGGGCGGTCGAAGAACACCGCGTCAAGCACTCGGGCACGGCGATCCGGTTGCATGGGGCCGAACTCGACCACGGCCGTCAATCCTCGCCCGCGGTCACCATTCTTCTCCTGTTCATGCAACCACACGAGACCCCGGAAGCCCTTATATAGAATCTCGTCGGCACTATTGTTTTCTTTGTGAAGCTCGGGCAGGGCTGCATCCCGACCGACCCAGCTTTCGGCAGAAGGCTGAACGCCGGGCGCTTCGAAGAGGTCGATGGCGCTCGATTTGACGAAGAATTGAATGTCCTGCCGCCAAAATTCTTGCAACTTACTCGCTCCGAGCTTCAAGCGCTCCTGTGCGGCGGCGATCACGTTCGAGGCGAAGCGATCCGGGTATTTGAGCACCAAGGCTTCATAGCTCTGCTCCGGGGCAACCCCGGCGGAGGCGCTTAAGACCCGGCTGGAAATCACCTCCTCCGCGCCTTTCGCCCGAATGTCCCGGGGTTCATACCCGAGGCTCGCCCGCTCGCCTTGGTTGCGCTTGACCTCCTGCCAATGTTCATAGACCCGGGCGAGATCATTTTGCAGCGGATCGGCACTGCCCCTGAGGTCCTTCATCACTTCGGACATGCGGTCTCCTGCACTCGACGCCTTGAGGGTGGGATTCTCAAGATCCCAGCAAACGCCCAGAATTTCAAACGGAAAGCAACTCTCACGGAGTTAAGAACAACCGAGCGAAAACGTTCGGCCAGAATTTCGCGGACGGGAAGTGGATCGCCGTCTTGTTAGCAACTCGGTGGGTCAGGGAAACTCGTCCGGACCGAAGCATCCATAATGTTGTGCCGCAGCGACGAAGAGCAGCCAAGCTACCTAACCGAGGGTCCAATTTGTCCGCGCTGCTGCCGGTTGGTCGCGTTTGGGTGATGCGCTTGCGGCGAACGTCAGCATCTGCGCGCTGCATCGCAGCATGAAATCTCGGCTGATCGCTTCAAACCGCTGAGTTTGCAAATGGTGCTTCCTGCGCATTGCCGACGGTGGAAGGCGGGGTGGGGAGCGGCTGTTCTCGGCTATACTGCGATGTTTCGTTACTCTTCGCCTCGATCATTCTACGGGCTCGATCAGCTCCGGCCCCTGGTTTCGCACGGCGCCCACGGCGCGCGGGACCGGGTGCCAGGTCAGGCCGCTGACGGGCAGGCGGGGCAGGGCGTCCGCCGCGCTGCCGTCCATCCAGTCCTGCGCGCCATCGGGATCGACGATCACCGGCATTCGGTCATGGATGGCATCGAGGTCCGGGCGCGCCGGTTCGGTCAGGATGGTGCAGGTCAGCCCCTCATAGTCCGGCAGCGCGACGTCGGACCACAGCCCGGCAAACAGCAGCGCCGGCGCGTTGCCCGCCGGGTGGATGTAGAAGGGCTGTTTCGAGCCGTCGGTGGTCTGCCATTCGAAATAGCCGCTGGCCGGCACCACGCAGCGCGCTGTGCGATAGGCGTCGCGGTAGCTGGCGGCGGTGGCGACCGTCTCGATGCGCGCATTGATGGTGTTCGCCTTCCATTCGGCGAGCGGCTTGCGGTGCCAGTGCGGGATCAGCCCCCAGCGCGCGAAATCGCCCGCGAGCGCGTCGCCGTCGCGCCGGATGATCGGAATCTGCGCCGTGGGCGGGACGTTGTAGCGCAGCTCGGGCTCCTGTGCGGCGGGGCGCACGCCCTGCATCCAGCCCGCCAGCTCGGCCCAGGTGATCCCGGCATGTGTCATGCGCCCGCACATGCGCACAGACTGCGCGAGACCGACCCCGCATATCAAGTGCAAGCTGCGCGGCGGCCCGACCCGGTCGGAACGTCGCAGGCGGGTGCGCGCAGGCGGGCAGGGGGGCGTGCCCGCCGCGACAGGCCCGGGGCATGTGCAGCCGCCGATGGTCACGGCGTCACATGCGATCCTCGGGCGCGAGATCGCGCAGGCAGCGGGACAGCCGGGCCAGCCCGTCCTCCAGATTCACCTCCGCGCCGCCGCCGACACCCAGCCGGATGTGATTCGGCTGGCCATACGCCGTGCCCGGCAGCAGGAAAGTGCGGTAGGGTGCGCCAAGCAGGCGCCGCGCGAAGGTCTCGCTATGCATGTTGCCGGGCAGCCGGGCGAGGCCGATCAGCCCGGCGCGCGGGCGCACCCAGCTCAACCCCGGCTCCTGCGCGACGAACCGGTCGAGCCGGTCGAGATTGGCGCGCCCTTCGGTGCGCGCCGTTTCCATCGCGGTTTCCAGACGGTCAGGGCGCAGCGCGATCTCGGCTATAGCTTCGCCCATTATATTCATGATTTCGCTTGAATTTTCGCGCAGTATGACGGCGTCCATGATAAGATCGGGATCGCGGCATATCATCCAGCCCGTGCGCAGCCCCTGCAGTCCCAGCGCCTTGGATACGCTACCGGTCGTGATGCCGCGTTCATAGATCCCGGCGATGGCGGGCGCGCGCGGCCCGTCCCATTCGAGCCCGGCATAGACCTCGTCCACGATCAGCCAGGCCCCGACGCGCCGCGCGATCGCGGCGATCTCGTGCAAGGCGTCGGTATCGAGCACCTGCCCCGTCGGGTTGTTGGGATTGGACAGGAAGACCAGCTTGGTGCGGTCGGTTACCGCATCGGCGAGGGCGGGGATCGACAGCGCCCAGCCATCCTGTTCGCGGCGTTCGATCACGCGCATCCGCGCGCCGATGGCGCGGCCCAGGACCTCGGCTTGCGGCCAGCCAGGCGTTTCGGTGACAATTTCGTCGCCCGGTTCGACAAGCTGCCTCAAGGCCAGATAGTTCGCCTCGGCCGCGCCGGCGGTGATCAGCACATCATCGGGCGCGCAGAGTCCGGTCAGCCCGGCCTGCCGCAGGACATGATCGCGCAGGGGGGGCAAGCCGCGGAAGGATTTCTGATTCCAGTCGAGCGACAGATCGGGGTCGAGCGCGTCCAGGAACGCACCCAGCCGCGGCGCACGCGACAAGGAAAAGCCCACGATCGCCTCCGGCTCGGCTTCGGTGGTGTCGAGCAGGTACTGGAAGAGCGTGTGGATCTTGACTTTCGGCATGGGCTGGTTCCTAACGGTGGGGAAAGGAGAATCTGCCATGAAAACAGAGCTTTACATGACAGGGCGTCCGGCATCGCTGGCGGTTCTGGACTACGGGCTCTTCCGTGTCCATGCCAATGGTCGCATCATCGGAATCTGCGGCTTCCTGATCCGAACCGATGCGGACGAATGCATCCTGGTCGATACCGGCTTTCCGGCGAAATACGCCTATGACATCGCCACCTCCAGTGCCGAGGACAATCTGGGCGCGTTCGGTGAGGTGCTGGAATGCACCCCCGACAATCTGCCTGCTGCCCAGCTCGCGAAATGCGGCGTCGCGCCCGGCGACATCGATCTGCTGATCCTGACCCACAGCCATATCGACCATGTCGGCGGCATCGCGGAGTTCCCGCAGGCGCCGATCGTGCTGTCGCGCGCCGAGCATGAATCTGCCAGGCCGCTGTATTGGGGCGAGGTGCAGCCGATGCACTGGCCGGCGCGCGAATACCGCGTGATCGACGTCGATACCCGGATCGGACCGGGGGTGCATCTGATGCTGACGCCCGGGCATGCGCCGGGGCAGATGTCGCTTCTTGTCGAGCTGCCCGAAACGGGTCCGGTGCTGCTGACGTCGGACGCGATATCGCGCCCCGAAGAGGTCACCGACGGGTTCGAGGGCGCACCTGATCCGGCGGCCGCGCGCGACAGCGCGGCGCGGTTGCTGGCGTTGGCCGAGGAGCGCGACGCCTTCATCATCTACGGCCACTGGCCCGAGCAGTGGCCAACGCTGCGCAAGGCGCCCGAAATCTACACTTAGCGGACATCGCGACCCTGATTGAGGATAATAACGTTGCCGCTGCAGATGTCGCCCGCCGGCGAGGCCAGGAAGCCGACCCAGTCGGCGACCTCCTCGGGGCGCATGGCGCGCCCGTGGGGCATCTGCGCGATCGCGGCCTGCAGCACCTCCTCGCTGACCACATCGAAGAGCGGCGTCTCGGTCATCGCGGGAGCCAGTGAATTGACGGCGATCCGCTCGGTTGCGTAGCGCCGCGCCAGATCCTTGGTCAGCGTGTCCATCGCGGCCTTGCTGGCGCGATAATGGGGCGGGTCGAACACGTCGAAGTTATAGGCGCCGTTCGAGCTGATATTGATGATCTTGCGCACCCCGTCGCGGCCGCGCATCAGCGGAACCGCCGCCTGAGCGCAGTGAAACGCGGCCGAGAAGTTGATCGCCATCTGCTGTTCGAACTCTTCGACCGGGATCTGCGGGAACTGCGACATGAAGCAGGTGCCAGCATTGTTCACCAGCAGGTCGAGCCCGCCATGCGTCTGCTGCATGCGTTCGAATGCCTGCGCGATCCGGGCCTGGCTCGTCAGGTCGAGGGGATGCGCCGTGAAGGCCGGGCTGTGGGCGGCGGCCATTTCCTCGAGCCCGTCGGCGTCCCGGTCCAGCCCCGTCACCGCCATGCCGTCCGCGACGAGCCGCGCGACAATCGCGCGGCCCATGCCCCCGGCGGCCCCCGTCACCGCCGCAACGCCGCGCGCGGGTGTCGTCGTCGTGTCCGCCATGACCGTCCTCCCGATTGATCCCGTAAGATGCAGAATGTGAAAGATTATAGTGGATTGCAAGGATTATATATAATATGGTGATCGCATGAGCTACTCCGCCAAGGCAGATATGGCGTTCGAATTGCTGCGCAGGGACATCCTCAACGGGATTCATGCGCCCGATGAGCCGTTGCGCATCAACACGCTGTCGACGCTTTATGGTGTGTCGGCGACGCCGCTGCGCGAGGCGCTGTCGCGGCTGGAGGCGCGGCGCCTCGTCGTGGCCAGCGCGAATCGCGGCTGGCGCGTCGCGCCGGTTTCTCTGTCCGAGCTCGAGGATCTGGAATTCGCCCGCCTGAGCATGGAGTCGGCGCTCCTGGAGGATTCGATCGCGCGGGGCGATCTGGACTGGGAAAGCGGCATCGTCGCCGCCCATCATCGCCTTGCCCAGACGGTGCCGCCGCTGGGTGATGCCGATCGCGAGGTCCGGCAGGCCTGGATCGAGGCGCATGACGGCTTTCATCTGGCTCTGATTTCGGCGGGGCGCTCAAGCTGGCTGCGCGGGTTTCACGCGCAGGTCACCGAGCAGCTGCAGCGCCATCATCAGGCCCTTTTGTATCACCCGCGCCGGATCAATCCGCGCGGCCCCGACCACCACCTGCCCGAAACCCGCGACCTGCTGTCGCGCGCCCACTCCATCGAGCCGCATAGCCGGCTGATGGAGATGGCGCTGAAGCGGGATCTGGAGCGCGCGCGCGAAATGCTGCGCGAGCATATCGAGATCACGCTCGCGGTGTACCGCTCGATTCTCGGTGCAGTGGCGGAAGACATCAAAACATCCAACAGAGAGGAGACGACCAAATGAGGACAAGACTGATCGCCGCGGGCGCCTTCGCCGCCGCATTGATCGCCGGCCCGGTTGCCGCCGACACGCTGACCGTCGGGGCATATCCCGCCAACCCGCCCTGGGAGTTCAAGAACGAGCAGAGCGAGTTCGAGGGATTCGAGGTCGACATGATCACCGAGATCGCCGAACGCCTCGGCATGGATCTCGCGATTTCGGATATGGGCTTTCAGGCGCTGTTCGCCGCCACGAGCTCGGGGCGGATCGATGTCGCGATCTCGACCATCACGATCACCGATGAGCGGCTCGAGAATCAGGCCTTCACGCAGGGCTATTACGATGCCGATCTGTCGCTCGTCTCGGTCGAGGGCGGTGCCGAGAGCCTCGCCGAGATGGAGGGGCAGCCCGTCGGCGCGATCGCCGCATCGACCGGTGAACGCTGGATCAACGCCAACATGGATGCCTATGGCTTCAGCGAGATGCGGACTTACCCGGATCAGCAGGGCATGCTGCTCGATGTGCGCGCCGGCCGGCTTGCGGGGGCGATCGGCGATGTCACCGGCTTCATCTTTGCCGCCGAGCAGATGCCCGACCTGAATATCGCCGAGGTCATCCCCACCGGGGATCGTTACGGCATGATGCTGCCCAAGGGATCGCCGCTGCTCGAGCCGATCAACGATGCGATCTCCGAGATGAAGCGCGACGGGACCATGGCCGCGATCTATGAGCGCTGGCTGGGCACCGAGCCGGCCGAGGGCAGTTCGACGCTGACCGTGATGGACATTCCTGTCGAGGAATAACGCCATCCCTGCCGGGCGGCGCCGCAGCCGCGCCGCCCGAACCGCCCCTTCCTTTCCGCAAGAATCGAGAGCGCAGCCACCATGGGCTTTCTGGATACCTTCCTGAATATCGATGTCATTCAACGCGTCATGCCGATGCTGTGGAAAGGCGTGGGCAACACGCTGGCGCTGGCCTTCGTGATCCTGACGCTGGGCGCCGTCGCCGGCGTCATCATCTGCCTGGTCCGGCTCTATGCGCCGCGGCCGCTGCGATGGCTGGCCATCGCCTATATCGATGTCTTCCGCGCCATTCCCATCCTCGTGCTTCTGGTGCTGATCTATTATGCGCTGCCTTTCATGGGGGTGCGTTTCAGCCCCTTCGCGTCGGCCTCGCTGGCGCTGGGGCTGGTGTTCTCGTCCTTCACGGCCGAGGTGTTCCGCGCCGGCATCCAGGCGATTCCGCGCGGTCAGGTCGAGGCGGCGCAGGCGCTCGGCCTGCCCTTTCCGGTCATCATCTGGCGGGTGATCCTGCCGCAGGCGTTCCGCATCGCCATCCCGCCGCATACGTCGAATTCGGTCGCAATCGCCAAGGACACCTCGCTTGCCTCGGTGGTCGCGATGCCGGACCTTCTGAAACAGGCGACCGACGCGCAGGCGCTGACGGCCAACCCGTCGCCGCTGATCGCGGCGGCGCTGCTCTATCTGGTGTTCCTGCTGCCCGCGGTGCGGCTGGTGTCCTATCTCGAGAATCGTTACCGCCCGCTCTGAGCGCGTGTGCAAGAGGAATAACGCAATGTCAGAGACCCCGCTCCCGGATCCCGCGACCGACCGCGAAGTCAGGACCGACAGGATGCGTGTCGGCAGCGCCGAGGTCATCCGCATCGCGCAGATGAACAAGTGGTTCGGCGACTTCCACGCGCTGCGCGACATCGACATGACCGTCCATGAGGGCGAACGCATCGTGGTATGCGGGCCGTCCGGGTCGGGCAAGTCCACGCTGATCCGCTGCATCAACCGGCTGGAGGAGCATCAGTCCGGCACGATCGAGGTGGACGGGATCGAGCTCAACGCCGATCTGCGCAACATCGACAAGGTGCGCTCCGAGGTCGGGATGGTGTTTCAGCATTTCAATCTGTTCCCGCATCTGACCATCCTGGAAAACTGCACGCTGGCGCCGATCTGGGTGCGCAAGCTGACCCGCGCGCGCGCCGAGGAGACGGCGATGCATTTCCTCGAGAAGGTCCGCATTCCCGAGCAGGCCAACAAGTATCCCGGCCAGTTGTCGGGCGGGCAGCAGCAGCGCGTGGCCATCGCGCGCAGCCTGTGCATGCAGCCGCGCATCATGCTGTTCGATGAACCGACGTCGGCGCTCGACCCCGAGATGATCAAGGAGGTGCTCGATACCATGATCGGGCTCGCCGAGGAGGGCATGACCATGATCTGCGTCACCCACGAGATGGGCTTCGCGCGGCAGGTGGCCAACCGCGTGATCTTCATGGATCAGGGGCGGATCGTGGAGCAGAACGCGCCCGAGCCGTTCTTTCACGATCCGCAGCATGAGCGCACCCGGCTCTTCCTGAGTCAGATTCTGGGACATTGAGACATTGCCGGCCCGCTGGTCGGCGATAACAGGGCAGGGCATGCGGATGAGCGCGCAGCAGTCGGACGGTACGGGCTATTTCATCTATCACTCCATCGGGCAGTATCCCGGAAAGGCCGGCGATCTGTCACGCGCGATGGGGGAGTTCGCCGCGATCTGGGGAGCGGCCGATGACGGGCAGTGGGGCCATGTGCTCGAACGCCGCGCACAGTTCGTCGAGCATTGGCGACACCTGATCGGGGCGCCGCAAGGCAGCGTGACCACATGCGAGAACGTGACCGCCGGGCTCTATTCGCTGATCGGTGCGTTGCCCGAGGCCGATCTGCGCGGGCGCCGGGTTCTGGTGGCCGGGGACTGCTTTCCGTCGCTGCATTTCCTGCTCGCGGGGTTGCAGGAAAGGTTCGGCTTCGTGCTCGATACCGTGGCGCTGCGCCCCGGCGCGAGCTGGGTCGAGGATGAGGATGTCATCGCGCAGTGGGGGCCGGATGTCGGCGTGGCGCTGCTGACCTGGGTCAGCTCCACATCGTCACATCGCTGCGATCTGGAGCGGCTGGTGGCTCATGGGCGCGCGCAGGGCAGCCTGATCGGGGTCGACATCACCCAGGCTGCGGGCCTTCTGCCCTTCGATGTGGCCCGCCCGGCGGTGGATTTCTGTGTTTCGACCAGCCTGAAATGGATGTGTGGCACGCCGGGCGCCGGTATCCTGCAGGTCGCGCCGGCGCTGATCGCCCGCGCGCAGCCCGAGTTCCGTGGCTGGTTCAGCCAGCAGAATCCGTTTTCCTGGGCGCTTGACGCGTTCGACTACGCCGCCGACATTCGCCGCTTCGACAACGGAACGCCGGCGGTGGTGCCCGCCATCGCCAGCCTGCCCGCGATGCAATGGCACGCGCGGCAGGATCACGCGGCCATGCTGGCGCATAATCGCGCGCTTTGCGCACGGCTGATCGACGGCTTCGACGCGGTCGGCGCGCCGGTGCTCAGCCCGCGCGACCCCGGCGCGCGCGGCGGCAGCGTGATGGTACGCGCACCGCAGGATGTCGCAGCGCCCGCGATCCTGGAGCGGCTGCGCGCGGTCGGGGTGCATGCCGATGCACGCGACACCGTCTTGCGCTTTTCGCCGGGGATCATGACGACCGAGGCCGGTGTGGCGCGGCTGTTCGACGCGCTTTCCGGCCTTTGGCGGGGCAGGGGGTAGGGCGCTTCGCCCGCCTCGCCGCCGGCGCACCCCTTCCGCGACCTCCATCGACGACATTATCATGCCGGCCGCGCCCGTCGGAAAACGGGGCGCGGCTTAACGCGTATCAATGCGCCGCATGAGGCGCGCCATAAGGTGATGGGGCTTGTGAACTCAACTCTGGATGGAGACGCGCGATGGCCAACAGGAATATCATCATGAACCCGGTCACGGATTTCTGGCCGCAATTGCTGGAACCGTTTCGTCACATGGGCGCCCGGCTGTCGGAGCCGAGCGCACCGGCGGCGGAGGTGTCGTCTGACGACGATGCGTATCGTGTCACCCTGGAGTTGCCGGGCATGGGCGAGGAGGATGTCGAGCTGAATGTCGAGGCCGGCATCATGACGATCAAGGGCGAGAAGAAGACCGAGCGCGAGGATTCCGGCGAGCACTGGCTGTTCAGTGAGCGGCGCTACGGTTCCTTTTCCCGCAGCTTCCGGCTGCCCGAGGATGCCGACGCCGACGCCGTCTCGGCACAGATGAAGGATGGCTTGCTGACGGTGACCTTCCCGCGCACCGCCCCGCGCAAACCGGAGGCAAGGCGCGTCCCGATCGCCCGCGGCTGAGGGACCGCGCCGTCCCGGCAGCCGCCGGGAGTTGCCGCGCGTCGTCACGAGCCCCGCGCGCCAGGGCCGGGGCGCAAGCGCATTGACGCGCGTCAATGCCCGCAGCCGCCGTGATCCCGATACTGAAACAAGGCATTTGCAGCCGACCGCGTGCCGGCCCGCGTGCCGGCACGATACGCGGACAGAGACACGAAACATTTCCGGGAGAGAGATCATGACGGATGACAATCGCAACGATCGCCCGCCGAGGTTCACCCGCAGAGGGGTGCTGGGAACCGGCGCCGCGATGTCCGCCGGCGCAGGATTGCTGGCGCTGAGCGGATTGCCGGCGCAGGCCCGCGCCGGCGACATTCCCGATGCCTGGGACGAGGAGTTCGACGTGGTGGTCATCGGCAGCGGCTTCGCCGGCCTGTCCGCCGCCTACGAGGCGCAAAAGGCCGGGTCCTCGGTGACCGTGCTGGAAAAGATGCCGTCACTGGGCGGCAACTCGGCCATCAGCGGTGGTGTATGGTCGGTCGGGGGAACTCCGCTTCAGGAGGCGCAGGGGATCGAGGATTCGCCCGAGCGCCTGCTTGAGGATATGCTCGCCGCCGGGCTCGACATGAACCATGTCGAGCTGGCCCGCAAGGTAGCGTTCGAATCGCTCGATTCGCTGATGTGGTCGATCGAAGAGATCGGCGTCGAATATACGGAAACGCTGACCCAACTCGGCGGCCATGCCGTGGCGCGCGCTTACGGCACGGTTGACGGGACCGGAGCGGGCATCACGCGCCCGCTTGCCCAGCGGCTTCGCGAAAACGATGTCGAACCACGCACCCGTGTGGCACTTCAGCGACTTCTGCGTGGGGCGGATGGCCGCATTATGGGGGTCACGGTGCGCGATGGCGTTCCGTTCCCTGACGATGGCAGTGGGGAGATGCGCCATATCAAGGCCCGCAAGGCTGTGGTGCTGGCGACGGGCGGGTTCGGAAATGACGCTGTCTTCCGCATGCTGCAGGATCCGAGGTTGGATGATGATCTTGATTCGACCAATCAGCCCGGTTCCACCGCCGAGGCGCTGCGCGAGGCTCTGAGTATCGGCTGCACCCCAATTCAACTTTCCTGGATCCAGCTTGGCCCCTGGGCCAGCCCGGATGAGCGCGGCTTCGGCCTTGGACCCTTTTTCGGCCAGGGGATCGCCGCGCAGCACGGCATCTGGGTCGATACCCGCACCGGCGAGCGCTTCGTCAACGAGCAGGCCGACCGCAAGGTCCGCTCTGACATGATCTTGCGCGTCGGCAACGAAACCATCGCGATCGCAGACGCCCAGGGGCCTGAGCGCCGCGGCCGGGACCCGGAGACGATGCAGGAATTGCTCGACCGCGATGTCGTCCGGCGCTTTGACACGCTGGCGGAACTGGCCGAGGCTTATGGGATGTCGCCCGATACGCTTGAGGAAACCGTCGGCGATTGGAACGCCGCTGTCGCAGCCGGCGAAGACCCGCTTTTCGGGCGCCCGTTGCTTCGCGATCAGGTGGTCATGGACACCGCACCCTGGTACGCGATGCGTCTGACGCCCAAGATCCACCACACCATGGGAGGCGTGGCCATCAACTCCGAGGCGCGGGCGCTCGACGTGTCCACCGGCGAGGTCATCCCCGGCCTCTACTGCGCCGGCGAGATCACCGGCGGCGTGCACGGTGCCGTTCGTCTGGGCGGCTGTGCCTATGGCGACGCCATCGTCTTCGGGCGCATCGCCGGGCGCAACGCCGCCGCCGAGGACAGCTGGAGCTGAGCCGGGGTCGGTCGGCCCGGGGTGTCGAAGCACCCGGCCGGCCGGTCAACGGCCAACACAGGGTCTACCAGAGAGAGGGCACAATGACGCTGAAGACGAATGCCGCCGCGGCCGCGGCGATGCTGGCGCTCGCTCCGTTCGCGGCGCTGGCGAACGGCACGGCCGAGCCCGACGCGTCCGCGGAGCCTGCGGCCGATGCCGCCCGCGGCGCGGACGCCTATGACGAAAGCTGCGCGGTCTGCCACGCGACCCCGACCGTCATCCTTCGGGGTGTACCGGGCGATGACCGGGACGCGCGCGCAGACTGGCTCGACCTGTTCCTGACCGAGCACTACGCGCCCGATGAGGTGCGCCGGCGGGACATCATCGCCTGGCTTCTCGAACGCGACGGCTGACCGGGCCTGCAGCAGGTCTCGGGGCGCGCGGGCGTTACGACCCGCGCGCCCGATCCATGGGCGGCGCGCTGCTGTGCCGGGCGATCAGTTCCACGGGCAGGACGATCTCGGTATCGGGCGCCACGCTGCCCTCGATACGCCCCAGCACCAGCCGCGCGGCCTCCTCGCCGATCGTGGTGCGCTGCTGGCGCACCGTGCTCAGCGACGGCGTCAGATGGGCGGCGATCTCGATATTGTCGAACCCCACAACCGAAACGTCGCGCGGCACGTCCAGCCCGGCCGCCTGCACCGCGCCGATGAAACCCGCCGCCATCTCGTCCGAGGCGCAGAAGACGGCGCTGGGCCGCTCGGGCATGTCCAGCCACGCCCGCGCCGCGAAGGCCCCTGAGTCGAGCGAGAAATCCCCGGCGAAGAACCACTCGGGCCGCGCGACGAGCCCCGCGGCGGCGAGGGCGGCGCGGGTGCCCCCGATCCGCGCATCGGTCAGCACGTTCCCCGCCGGCCCGGTGACATGGCCGATATCGCGATGTCCCAACCCGACGAGATGCTCGACCGCGAGCTGCGCACCGGCGGCGTTGTCCACACGCACATTGGGCAGCGCGAGGCCCTCGATCCATTCGCAGGCGATGACCATCGGCGGCAGCGGCCGGTCCCCCGCCGCCGGCTCCAGATGCCGTCGCTCGACAGTCCCGTCGAACAGGATCAGCCCGTCGGCCACCCCGTGCCCGAGGTAATGCACGAGCTGCTCGCCCGCCTGCGGGCCGTTCTGGGTGTCGGCGATCAGCAGGTGATAGCCGCGCGGGCTGAGCGTGGCCGACACACCCGACAGGATCTGCGAAAAGAACGGGTTGGCCAGGTTGGGCACGAGCGCCACGATGGAGCCGGTGCGCTGACGCCGCAGATTGCGCGCGGAATGGTGCACCGCATATCCGGTCCGCCGGATCGCGGCCTCCACCGCGGCGCGGGTCGTGGCGGCGACGATGCCGGGGTTCGACATCACACGGCTGACCGTGGCCGTCGAGACGCCCGCCTCGCGCGCGACGTCCTGTATTGTCACCGGCCGTTTCACCTCGGTCATGCCGCGCCCCCCTGACCCATGCGCCGCGTTAGCCGAATGCAGCGGCGGGGGCAAACAATGTAATCCTTTACATTTCCGCAAATCGAGTCTTGAAAACGATTTCAGACTCGGCTTAGGCTGCAATCGCCGGCGGGGAGAGGAAGGCCGGGGAGGGAGGACAGCATGCGGACACTCAAGGGCCCCGGGCTCTTCCTGGCGCAGTTCGCCGATGACGCGGCGCCGTTCAACTCCTGGGACAGCATCACGAAATGGGCCGCCGAATGCGGCTATGCCGGGGTGCAGGTGCCGAGCTGGGATGCGCGGCTGATCGATCTCGACACGGCGGCGCGTTCGAAGGACTACTGCGACGAATTCAAGGGCAAGGCGCGCGAGAACGGCGTCGAGGTCACCGAGCTGTCCACCCATCTGCAGGGCCAGCTGGTCGCGGTGCACCCGGCCTATGATGTGGCCTTCGACGGCTTCGCGCACCCGTCGGTGCATGGCGACCCGAAGGCGCGGCAGGAATGGGCCGTGAGCCAGGTCACCAGGGCGCTGGATGCGTCGCGCAACATGGGGCTGACCGGGCTTGCCTCGTTTTCCGGCGCGCTCGCCTGGCCCTATGTCTATCCCTGGCCGCAGCGCCCGGCGGGGCTCGTGGAGATGGCCTTTGACGAACTCGCGCGGCGCTGGCGCCCGCTGCTCGATCACGCCGAGGACTGCGGCGTCGACATCTGCTACGAGATCCATCCCGGCGAGGATCTGCATGACGGGGCGAGCTTCGAGATGTTCCTCGAGCGCGTCGATCAGCACCGCCGCGCGATGATGCTCTACGATCCGTCGCATTACGTGCTGCAGGCGATGGATTATCTCGACAATCTTGACATTTACGCCGACCGCATCGGCATGTTCCACGTCAAAGACGCCGAGCTGAACCCGACCGGGCGGCAGGGCGTCTATGGCGGCTACCAGAGCTGGGTCAACCGCGCCGGGCGCTTTCGCTCCATCGGCGACGGGCAGGTGGACTGGGGCGCGGTGTTCTCCAAGCTCGCCGCGATGGATTTCGACGGCTGGGCCGTCGTGGAGTGGGAATGCTGCCTCAAGCACCCGGAGGACGGCGCACGCGAGGGCGCGCGGATCGTGCGCGATCACATCATCCGCGTCACCGACAAGGCCTTTGACGATTTCGCCGGTGCCGGCGCCGACGACGCCGCCAATCGCAAGATGCTGGGACTGTGAGGAGGACGGGATGAGCCATCGCATCAGGCTGGGCATGGTCGGCGGCGGCACGGGCGCCTTCATCGGCGGCGTGCACCGCATCGCCGCGCGGCTCGACGACCGGTTCGAGCTGAAGGCGGGCGCGCTCGCCTCGACGCCCGAGCGTGCGCGCGAGTCGGGCAAGGCGCTGGGGCTGCCCGAGGATCGGATCTACGACGATTTCAAGGCGATGGCGATGCGCGAAGCGCGGCTCAAGGACGGCATCGAAGCCGTCGCCATCGTCACCCCCAACCACATGCACTACCCCGCCGCGCGCGAATTCCTCAAGCGCGGCATCCATGTGATCTGCGACAAGCCGCTCACCGCAACGATGGCGGACGCGAGAAAACTCGCCAAGGCTGCTGCGGACTCGGACGCGCTCTTCATTCTGACGCACAACTACACCGCCTATCCGATGATCCGCCACGCCCGCGCGATGGTGGCGGCGGGCGAACTCGGCGCGCTGCGGCTCGTGCAGGTCGAGTATGCGCAGGACTGGCTCGCCGAGCCGATGGAGGAGCAGGGCCTCAAGCAGGCCGCCTGGCGCACCGATCCGGCGCAGTCGGGCGCGGGCGGCTCGATCGGCGATATCGGCACCCATGCCTTCAATCTCGCCGGCTTCGTCTCGGGGCTCGCGGCCGAGGCGCTCGCGGCCGATCTGCACAGCTTCGTGCCCGGCCGGCAGCTCGACGACAATGCGCATGTGATGCTGCGCTATGCGGGCGGGGCGCGCGGGATGCTGTGGTGCAGCCAGGTCGCGGTCGGCTGCGAGAACGGGCTGCGGCTGCGCCTCTACGGCGACAAGGGCGGGCTGGAGTGGCACCAGGAGGAGCCGAATCATCTGTGGTTCACGCCGCTCGGCGAGTCGACTCGCCGCATCACCCGAAACGGCCCCGGCGCCGGCCCCGAGGCCGCCCGCTTCAGCCGCATTCCGCCGGGGCATCCCGAGGGCTATCTGGAGGGCTTCGCCAATCTTTACGGCGAAGCCGCCGAGGCGATCCGCGCCGCGCAAGGCGGCACCGCGCCGCCGCGCGAGGTGCATTATCCCGGCCTGCAGGACGGGTTGGCGGGCATGGCCTTCATCGACGCCTGCCTTCGGTCGTCGAAACGCGACGGCGCGTGGATCAGGCTGGAATGACTGCGCCGGTGCCCGCCCTCGCGCTCGAGCGTGTCTCGCGCAGCTTCGGCCCCGTGCAGGTGCTCTTCGATGTCGATTTCGACCTGCGCGCGGGCGAGGTGCATGCGCTCATCGGCGAGAACGGGGCGGGCAAGTCGACGATGATGAAGATCCTCGGCGGCTATCTCGATCCCACGGCGGGGCGCGTGACGCTCGACGGCGAGACCGTCAGCTTTGCCGATCAGCGCGACGCCGAGGCCGCCGGGGTGGTGATGATCCACCAGGAATTCAACCTCGCCGAACAGCTCAGCGTCGAGCAGAACGTGTTTCTGGGCCGCGAGCTCCGGCGCGGGCCGTTCCTCGACCACAGGCGCATGCGCGCCGAAACGCGCGCGCTTCTGGACCGGCTCGACTGCAAGGTGCCGGTGACGGCGCGCGTGGCGGACATCTCGGTGCCCGACAAGCAGATGGTCGAGATCGCGCGCGCGCTAGCGCAGAACGCGCGGGTGCTGATCATGGACGAGCCTTCGGCGGTGCTCACCAATCGCGAGGCGCAGGTGCTCTTCGAGCAGATCGAGCGGTTGCGCGATACGGGCACGGCGATCCTCTACACCTCGCACAAGCTCGACGAGATCGGGCGCATCGCCGACCGTGTCACGGTGCTGCGCGATGGCCATGTGGTGCGTCATGCCGCCGTCGGCGAGATGGACGAGGACGCGATGGCGGCCGCCATGGTGGGGCGCGAGGTCACCGACCTGTTCCCCGCGAAGCGTCCGGCGGCTCCGGATGCCGCGACGGTGCTCGAAGTGCGCGACGTGAGCGTGCCGGGTCTCGTCGAGGGGGCGAGCTTCACGCTGCGCCGCGGCGAGATCCTCGGTTTTGCCGGGCTCGTCGGGGCGGGGCGTACGGAGCTGATGGAGGCGATTGCCGGGCTGCGCCCGCGCACCGGGACGGTGCGCCTGGACGGCGCGGCGCTGGCGCCCGGATCGGTGCGCAAGGCACTTCGGTCGGGGCTGGTCTATCTGACCGAGGACCGCAAGGAACGCGGGCTTCTGCTGACGAAGTCGCTGCGCGAGAATCTCACGCTGCTTGCGCTCGACCGGTTCTCGCGCGGCTGGATCGACCGGCGCGCCGAGGACGCCGCGCTCGACGCCGCGATCCGCGAGTTCGACATTCGCGCGCCGCGCCGCGACATCACCGTGGGCAACCTGTCGGGCGGCAACCAGCAAAAGCTGCTTGTGGCCAAGACCATGCTCGCCGAGCCCGATATCGTCATCATCGACGAGCCCACGCGCGGCATCGACATCGGCACCAAGCAGCAGATGTACGGCTTCATCGACCGCCTCGCCGCGGCCGGCAAGAGCGTGATCGTGATCTCCTCGGAAATGGCCGAGGTCATCGGCCTTGCCAGTCGCGTGGTGGTGATGCGCGCCGGGCGCATCGCCGGCGAGCTGGAGGGCGACGGGATCAGCGAGGACGGCATCGTGCGGCTGGCCATGGGGCTGACCGGGGCACGCGTCGAGGAGGTGGCATCGTGACAGCGACGCAACAGGCGGGCAGAGAGCGCAAGCCGTGGCGCCCGGCAGGGCTCAACCTGCATGTGCTCGGCCCGATCATCGCGCTCATCACGCTGATCGTCATCGGCACGCTGATCAACCCGAACTTCCTCAGCGCGGGCAACATCACCAATGTTCTCGCGCGTTCGGCCTTCATCGGCATCATCGCGGTGGGCATGACCTTCGTGATCACGGCGGGCGGACTGGATCTGTCCGTCGGTTCGATGGCGGCCTTCATCGCGGGGCTGATGATCGTGGTGATGAACACGCTCATCCCGATCACCGGGATCAGTGTCACCACGATCCTGCTGGGCGTGCTGACGGCGGTGGTGGCGGGGGTCTTCGCCGGGGCGGTGAACGGGCTTCTGGTGACAAAGGCGCGCATCGAGGCGTTCATCGTCACGCTGGGCACGATGGGCATCTATCGCAGCCTGGTGACCTGGATGGCCGATGGCGGCACGCTGTCGCTCGATTTCGAACTGCGCGGGCTCTACCGGCCGGTCTATTACGACGGGCTTATAGGCATTGCCTGGCCGATCATCGTCTTCGCGCTCGTGGCGCTGGTCGCCGAGGCGATCATGCGTCACACGGCCTTCGGGCGCCACTGCGCCGCCATCGGCTCCAACGAGCAGGTCGCGCGCTACTCGGCCGTCAGCGTCGATCGGGTGCGCACCGCGACCTATGTGCTGCTGGGCGTGCTGGTGGGGATTGCCACGATCCTCTATGTGCCCCGGCTCGGCTCGGCGTCGTCCTCGACCGGGGTCTTGTGGGAGCTCGAGGCGATCGCCGCGGTGATCATCGGCGGCACTGTGCTCAAGGGTGGCTTCGGCCGCGTCTGGGGCACGGTGATCGGCGTTCTGATCCTGAGCATGATCGGCAACATCCTGAACCTGACCGACGTGATCAGCCCCTATCTCAACGGGGCGATCCAGGGCGTCATCATCATTCTGGCCGTCATCCTGCAACGCGGCCGGGCACCGGCGCGCTAGCGCGCCGGCTTTCATCACCAAAGGGAGGAAAGACCATGAGACTGACTTCGATTTCACTGCTTGCAGGGACCGCGCTCGCAGCGCTGCCCGTGGCAGCCCAGTCCGAGACGGTGATCGGCGTGTCGATCCCGGCGGCCACGCATGGATGGACCGGCGGGCTCAACTTCCACGCCCGGGAGACCGTGGACCGTCTCGGCGCGGCGCATGACGACATCAGCTTCGTGCTCACCACGGCGAGCGATCCGGGCGCCCAGGTCAACGACATCGAGGACATGATCGCCACGCGCAATATCGACGCGCTGGTGGTGCTGCCCTTCGAGAGCGAGCCGCTCACCGGCCCGGTTCAGGCGGTCGCCGAGGGCGGCACCTGGGTGACCGTCGTCGATCGCGGTCTTGCCCAGGACGGCATCGAGGATCTCTACGTCGCCGGCGACAACGAGGCCTTCGGGCGCGTCGCGGGTGAATTCTTCGTCGACCGGATGCCCGATGGCGGCAACATCGTCGCGCTGCGCGGCATCCCGACCACCATCGACAACGAGCGCGTCGAGGCCTTCGAGTCCGCCATCGAGGGCTCGGGCATCGAGATCATCGGCATGGAGCACGGCAACTGGAACCGCGACGACAGCTTCGAGGTGATGCAGGACTTCCTGTCGCGCCATGACAGCATCGACGCGGTGTGGGCCTCGGATGACGACATGGCCATGGGCGCACTCGAGGCCATCGCGCAGGCCGGGCGCGAGGACGAGATGTGGGTGCTCGGCGGTGCCGGCATGAAGGAGATGATCGCGCGGCTGATCGAGGGCGACACCGAGATGGTGCCCGCCAATGTGACCTACCCGCCGTCGATGATCTCGTCCGCGATCGAGCTGACGGTGCTGCGCTACACGTCGCCCGCGCCGATGGCCGGCTCCTTCATCATCGACTCGGTGCTGGTGACCGAGGACAACGCCGAGGAGTTCTACTTTCCCGACAGCCCGTTCTGAGCGGGCGCGCCCCCGGCACATCCCGGGGGCGCCTCATCCGGGCGCGAGGCGCCCATGATACGCCGCGCAGCCCTTCAGCGCGGCGTAATCATCCGCGATCAGCGCGATTTCGAAACGCTCCATCAGGGGCGCGAAGCGCGCCTTGCCGCGAAATCCGTCCTGAAAGCCCAGCGCCGCGAGATGCGGCCAGAAGGCCCGCGCCATCCCCCCCGACAGCCAGAGTCCGCCAAAGGGCAGATGCACCAGCGCAAGATCTCCGGCGAGCTTGCCGAGCATGAAGCACAGATGCTCCGCGACCGCGCGGGCGCGCGGTTCGCCCGCCTCGAAGGCTGCCATCACCTGCGCCGGATCGCGCCGCGGCACATCCGGACCGGCAAGCCAGGCATCGAGCCGTGCGAGCCCCGGCCCCGATAGCGCCTCCTCGGCCTCGACATGGCCGCCGCCCATGTGCTGCGCGAAGTCGAGCTCGGCCTCGGTGCTGATCGGCAGGCCGACATGGCCCGATTCCGATGCCGTCACCATCAGCCCCGCCGGCGTCGCATGCACCGCCACGGCATTGAAGCCCGTCCCCACCCCGATGACCAGCCGCGGCGGGGTGCCCGGCGCAGCGGCGGGCAGAGAATGGCCCTGCGCCTGCAGATCATTGAGCAGCGTGACCGACCCGGCCCCCGTCGCCTCGGCAAGCGCCGCCTCGGTGACGCGCCAGTCGAGATTGGTCATCCGCGCCGCTCCATCCGCCACCGGTCCGGCCAGCGCGATGCAGGCGGCCGCGGGCGATGCCCCTGCCTCGGCGAGATAGCCGTGCAGCACATCCTCCAGCCCGGCGAAGGCCGCGTTGGTGTAGCGGCGCAGTCCGGACGCGTCGATGCGCCCACCGCGCGCCAGTGCGACGCGGGTGTTGGTGCCGCCGACATCGGCGACGAGGGTCGGGTGGTCGGGCTTGTCCATGAGGTCCGTCGCGGTTGGGTCGCGGCATCGTCGGCCGGGGCGGCGGCGCTGTCAATGCGCGCGCTGGCCCCGCCTGCGGGCATGCGCTAGGCTGTGCGGCGGGAGGACAGGCCGTGACGGCAACGCGCGCCTTCATTGCCGGCATCGCGATCGCGGCCGCCGCCGCGGCGGGCGCGGGGGTGCCGTTGCCCGAACCGCCCGACGACGCCGATTTCATGGAGGTGGACCCCGTCGAGGCCGCGCTCGGCCAGCTCCTGTTCCATGACCCGATCCTGTCGGGCAATCGCAACATCGCCTGCGCCACCTGCCATCATCCGCGTTTCGGCACTTCGGACGGGCTGTCGCTGGGCATGGGCGAGGGCGGCACCGGACTCGGCCCCGACCGCGCGGAGGACCCCGACAACCCGCCCGAGCAGCGCATCCCGCGCAACTCGCCCGCACTGTTCAATCTCGGCGCGCATGAATTCACCGTGCTGTTTCATGACGGGCGCATCGAGGTGGACCCGTCCCGCCCTTCCGGCCTGCGCACCCCGCTCGAGGACGAGATGGCCGAGGGCTTCGCCAATCTGCTGTCCGCGCAGACGATGTTTCCCGTGCTGTCGCAGGATGAAATGGCCGGCCATTACGGCGAGAACGATGTCGCCCGCGCGGTGCGCCAGGGGCTGATCACGGGCGAGGGCGGCGCCTGGGACATCATCGCGCAGCGGGTGGCCGCGCTCGACGCCTATGCGGCGCGCTTCAAGGCCGTCTATCCGCATATCGAGCGGCGCGCGGACATCGGCTTTACCGACATCTCCGACGCCATCGCCGCCTTCATGGCCTTCGAGTGGCGCGCCGATGACAGCCCGTTCGATCGGCATCTGCGCGGGCAGGCGCCGCTCGACGGGGCCGCCGCCGAGGGCATGGCGCTGTTCTACGGCCGCGCGGGCTGCGCCGAGTGCCATTCCGGCCCGTTCCAGACCGATCACGGCTTTCACGCCATGGGCCAGCCGCAGCTCGGCCCAGGCCGCACCGCCCGCTTCGAGCGTCACAGCCGCGACATCGGCCGCGCCCGCGTCACCGGCGACGACGCCGACATGTATGCCTTCCGCACTCCGTCGTTGCGCAACGTGGTCCATACCGGCCCCTGGGGCCATGCCGGGGCGTTCGACGATCTCGAGGCCTTCCTGCGCCACCATATCGACCCGGTGGCCGGGCTCGCCGGCTACACCCCGCAGGCGGTGCTGCCCGAACTCGCCGCCGCAGGGGACGACTTCGCCATCATGGACGACCCCGCCGAGCGCGCGGCGATCAAGGGCGCGGTTTCGCGCGATCCCGTTGCCCTTGACGACGCGGAAATCGCCGCGCTGATGGCCTTCCTCGACGCGCTCACCGACGAGGCGGCGCTCGACGGCCGGCTCGGCATCCCCGAGTCGGTGCCGAGCGGGCTGCCGGTGGCGCGCTAGTCCAGCCGCAGCCCGTCGCCCTTCGGGCGGACACGGTGGCGCGCATTGATCGGAACCGGCGTCCAGGCGGAGTCCGCCCCGTCCGGCCAGATCACGCGCGCCTCGGCGTGCTCGGCCGCGCCGAGCCCGAAATGCAGCGGCCCGGCCTGCCCGCCGGCATGGCCGCCGCCCACCGTCACCTCCTGGCGCTGCACACGGCCATCCGCGCGCAGCTCGACCCAGGCGCCGACGGCGCGGCTGTTGGGGCCATCGGCGCGCGGCTCGAGCTGCACCCAGTGGCCCGCCTCGGTGACATTCTCCCAAAGCTCCATCGGCGCGCGGCGATTGACCACCACGAGATCGAGCCGCCCGGAGCGGTTGAGGTCGGCCAGTGCGGCGCCGCGGGCGCGGTCGGTGGTGGCGATGCCGGCGGTGTGGGCGTGTTCGGTGAAGGTGCCGTCGGGCTCTTGGATCAGCAGGTTGTTGGGATCGTGCATGGCGTTGGAGGGCATCTGATCGACATTGCCCTTGGCGATGAAGAGATCGGCGCGCTCCGAATTGGTCACATCGGCGAACTCGGCGTGCCAGCCGGTCGCGGGGCGGCCGTCGTCGCCGATGAAGGGGCGGTGCGCCGTCACGCCCTGCTCATAGGGCGCATCGCGCATGACCCCGCCCCCTTCGTTGAATTGCAGCACCTGGTCGCCCATCGAGGTGAGCATCACATCCGGATAGCCGTTGCCGGTGATGTCGCGGCTGGCGATGCCCATCCCCCAGATCGACAGCCGCTCCCAGCCATCCTCGGGGCCGAGCGGGCGCAGCGCGTCGAGCCGCCACATTTGCTCGTGGCCGCCGCGGACATAGTAGTGCCGATCATTGGAGATGCGCAGATCGCGCCGCCCCGTGCGCGTCCAGTCCGAGATCAGCATCGAGAGCGCGCACCAGCCAGGCGCGAGCGGGATCGGCGCGGCGAAGCGGCGCGCGTCGCGCTTGGCGTCGGGGCGGTGCAATTCATTGGTGTCGCAGGCCATGAAGGGGCCGTCCGGGTCGGTGCGATCGACATAGTTGCCCACCGCCAGCGTGGGCCAGCCCGCTCCCGGCTCCCAGGTCGCGGCAAGGGCGGTGGACCAGGCATCGCCCCCGTGAAAGCCCCATTCCTCGGTGGCATCGGAAAAGCCGCAATCGCCGTCGCCGCGCAGGAGACGGTTTTCCCCCACGCGCAGCACGGCGAGGTCGATATGACCGTTGCCGTCAACGTCGAGCGGATAGGCCCCGGTGACGCCGGTCAGCTCGGGGATCCCGCCCTGCTCGAAGCGGATCGGGGCCCCCGGCGCCTCGGTGGCGTTGACGAAGAGCCGGGCTGGCCCTTCGCCGCCGGCGGCGAAAAGCGCCGGAAAGCCGGAGCCGTCGCAGTCGAACACGGCAACGCCGCCGCCCACGAAATGCTCCCATCCGCCGGTGTATTCATGCGCCACGGGCAAGGCGGCGGCGCGGTCGATGAAGGCCGGGCCGGCCTGCGCCGGGGCGGCGGCGAGCAGGAGGGCGAGCGCCCTCACGCCCGGGCCCCCAGCCGCGCCTCGGTCACCGCCGCAAGCGCCAGTGCCGCCGCCCCGTGCGCCCAGAGCAGATCGCCCCAGGCGTGGGTTTGAACCGCCGGGGCGCGGCGTCCGGCGTTGACCACGAGCGCCTCCATCTCGGCCAGCGTTTCCTTTGCATACAGATAGTCATAGCGCATCCGCTCGCCCGACAGGATAATCAGCCCCGGATCGAAGAGATTGACGACATTGGCCAGCCCCAGCGCCAGATACCGCCCGGCGCGGCGGAAGATCGCGCGCGCGGCCTCGTTGCCGGCCTTGGCGTGATCGTGCAGGCTTTCGAGGAGCACGGTCTGCGACTGCCCGACATGGTGCGGCCAGTTCAGCGCCGTGGTGGCCTCGCGCACGAGCGCGTAGTCGGCGATGTAGGATTCGAGGCAGCCGCGCTGGCCGCAGCGGCACAAGGCCCCGTCGAGCTGGACCTTGGTGTGGCCCAGCTCCAGCCCCAGCCCGCCGCCGCCACGCCAGATCCGATGATTGATCACCAGCCCCATGCCCACACCGTGCTCGATGGTGACCACGGCAAAATCCGACAGCGCACGCCCGGCGCCAAACCACAGCTCGGCAAGGGTGACGAGATTGGCGTCATTGTCGACATGCACCGGCAGGTCGAGCCGTTCCGACGCAAGCGCCGCGAGGTCGAGGGGCCGGCGGTCCAGAAGCGGCGACCACAGGACCCGTCCTTCGGCGCAATCCACGAAACCCGGCAACCCCAGCCCGACCCCCGAAAGATCGGCGCGCGCGAGACCCGCCCGCCCGGTGACCAGGTCCAGCAGGGTCTCCATGGCATCGATCAGCGCCTCGGGTGCGCGCGCGCCGGGCGTGGCCGGCAGCGTCGCGTCGGCCCGCAGATTGCCTGCGAAATCGGCGATGACGGCGGTGTGCTCGCGATCCGACAGCTTGAGCCCGGCGACGAGATGCGCCCCTGCATTCACCCCGAGCGCGACGGGCGGGCGCCCGCGCGGTCCGACGCTGCTGCGCGCGCCGGCGACCTCCTCGACGAGACCGGCCTCGATCAGTTCGGCGGTCAGGCTGGTCACCGAAGCGGGGCTGATTCCCAGATCGCGTGCAAGCTGCGCCCGCGCGACGCGCCCGGCGGCGCGGATTCCTTCGAAAGCCTGCAGCCGCAGCGGGCGCTGCGCCTCGGTGACGGGCGGCAGCAACGGCCCGCAGCCCGTGCGTTTTGCCCCATGGGGACGGGGTTGGTCGACTCTATTCATTTTTCACCTGAATTAAATATCATCTGCAACTCTTGTTTTCTGCGCGGTTCCTGACCTTAAGTGTCGCCTGGGTCGCCGGAACCGATCGCAACTTGCTCGATCCGAGGCTAGGAAGAAAAAGTTATTTTGACAAATGAATTAAACATGCGTCACCATGCGACCGGCGCGGCGAATCCGCGTCATCGGCCATGCGCTGGCCGCAATGCAGGGAGGATCACATGTACAAATCCGTTGTAACCGCCTTGGCCGCATCGGCAGCGATGGCCGTGCCGGCCGTCGCGGATGTCACTGTCGGCGTCAGCTGGTCGAACTTTCAGGAGGAGCGCTGGCGCACCGACGAGGCCGCCATCATGGGGGCGCTCGACGAGCACGGCGCCAGCTACATCTCGACCGACGCGCAGTCGTCGTCCTCCAAGCAGCTCTCCGACATCGAGAGCCTGATCGCGCAGGGGGCCGAGGCGCTCATCGTGCTCGCCCAGGATGCCGACGCGATCGGCCCCGCCGTCCAGGCCGCCGCCGATGAGGGCATACCGGTGATCGCCTATGACCGGCTCATCGAGGATGATCGCGCCTTCTACCTGACCTTCGACAATATCGAGGTCGGCCGGATGCAGGCGCGCGCCATCCTCGAGCAGCAGCCCGAGGGCAATTACGTGATGATCAAGGGCTCGCCCACCGATCCCAACGCCGATTTCCTGCGCGCGGGGCAGCAGGAAGTGCTGCAGGACGCGCTCGATGCGGGCGATATCGAGATCGTCGGCGAGGCCTACACCGATGGCTGGCTGCCCGCCAACGCCCAGCGCAACATGGAGCAGATCCTCACCGCCGAGGACAACATGGTCGATGCGGTCGTCGCCTCCAACGACGGCACCGCGGGCGGCGTCGTCGCAGCGCTGACGGCGCAGGGGATGGAGGGCATTCCCGTCTCCGGGCAGGATGGCGATCACGCCGCGCTCAACCGCATCGCGCGCGGCACCCAGACGGTGAGCGTGTGGAAGGATGCGCGCGATCTCGGCGCGGCAGCGGGCGATATCGCCGTGCAGCTTGCCCGCGGGATGACGATGGACGAGATCGAGGGCACCGAAAGCTGGACCTCGCCGGGTGGCACCGAGATGACGGCGATGTTCCTCGAACCGGTGCCGATCACGGCCGACAATCTCGAACTGGTCGTCGATGCCGGCTGGATCGAACAGGCGGATCTGTGTCAGGGCGTCTCGGGCGGCCCTGCACCCTGCGACTGAACGCGCAGCGCCGATGCGGCCGTCCGCGCGCCGGCCGCAGCCGCCGCGCCCGATGACGGAATATCGCCATGACCGATACGGCCCGCGACCGGGCGGCCCCGCGCCGCAAGCTTCTGGACACGCTTGAGGTCGACACCCGGCTGGTGGGAATGATCGGCGCCTTCGTGGTGCTGTGTCTGGGGTTCGATCTGCTTACCGACGGGCGGTTCCTGACCCCGCGCAACATCTTCAATCTGACGATCCAGACCGTGTCGGTCGCGATCATGGCGATGGGCATGGTTTTCGTGATCGTCACGCGCCACATCGACCTGTCCGTGGGGTCGCTGCTGGCGACCTGCTCGGCGCTGATGGCAATCACCCAGACCGTCTACATCCCGCAGTATCTCGGGCTCGACATGGGCCATCCGCTCACCGCGCCGATCACCATTCTGATCGGTCTGATGGCGGGAACGCTGATCGGGGCGTTTCACGGCTACCTCATCGGGTATCTGATGGTGCCGGCCTTCATCGTGACGCTGGGCGGGCTTCTGGTGTGGCGCAACGTGGCGTGGTACACCACCGGCGGGCAGACCATCGGCCCGCTCGACCCCAACTTCATGGCATTCGGCGGCATCAACGGCACGCTTGGCGAAACGATGTCGTGGATCGTGGGGGCGGTCTGTGTGGTTGCCGCGCTGATCGTGCTGTGGCGGTCGCGCCAGGCCAAGAAGGCCTATGGCTTCACAGTCAAGCCGCTCTGGGCCGAAGTGGTCCTGGCCGCGCTGATTACAGCGGCGATCGTGGGCTTCGTTCATACGCTCAATTCATACGAGATTCCGACGCCACGCCTGCGGCGGATGTGGGAGGCGGCCGGGCGCGAGATGCCGGAGGGTCACACCGCCGGCTACGGTATTCCGATCTCGGTCTTCGTGCTGCTCGTGCTCGCCATCGTGATGACGGTCGTGGCGCGGCGCACGCGGCTGGGGCGCTACATCTTCGCGACCGGCGGCAACCCCGACGCCGCCGAGCTGTCGGGCATCAACACGCGGCTGCTCACGGTCAAGGTCTTCGCCATCATGGGCGCGCTGTGCGCGCTCTCGGCGGTGGTGGCCTCGGCGCGGCTGGCGAACCACTCCAACGATATCGGCACGCTCGACGAGCTGCGCGTGATCGCCGCGGCGGTGATCGGCGGCACCGCGCTGTCGGGCGGGATCGGCACGATCTACGGCGCCATTCTCGGCGCGCTGATCATGCAGTCGCTGCAATCGGGCATGGCGATGGTGGGGGTGGATGCGCCTTTGCAGAACATCGTGGTGGGCAGCGTGCTGGTGCTCGCCGTTCTTGTCGACATCATCTACCGCGAACGCATGGGGACGACGTGATGGGAGGCGACATGAAGGAAGGCGCCGCGCCGCTTGTCGAGATGCGCGACATCGAACTCGCCTTCGGGGGGATCAAGGCGGTGGACGGGGTCAGCGTGGATCTCTACCCCGGTGAGGTCGTGGGGGTGCTCGGCCATAACGGGGCGGGCAAGTCGACGCTCATCAAGATCCTGTCGGGGGCGCACCGGATGGATGCCGGCGAGATCCGCATCGATGGCGAACCCGCGACGATCACCAACCCGCGGGACGCGCGCGCCTACAAGATCGAGACGATCTATCAGCAACTCGCGCTGGCCGACAATCTCGACGCGAGCGCCAACCTGTTTCTGGGCCGCGAACTCACCACGCCGCTGGGGCTGATGGACGAGACGCGCATGGAGTCGGAAACCCGCAAGATCATGGCGCGGCTCAACCCCAATTTCCGCAAGTTCAACATGCCGGTGAAATCGCTTTCGGGCGGGCAGCGCCAGTCGGTCGCCATCGCCCGGGCGGTGTATTTCAACGCGCGCATCCTGATCATGGACGAGCCGACCGCCGCGCTCGGCGTGCAGGAGACGAAGATGGTCGCCGAGCTGATCCAGGATCTGAAGGCGCGCGGCCTCGGCATCTTCCTGATCAGCCATGACGTGCATGACGTGATGGATCTGTGCGACCGCATCATGGTGATGAAAAACGGCCAGCATGTCGGCACCGAGCGCGTCGAGGACGTCACCGATGACGACATCCTGAGCATGATCATCCTCGGCAAGAAGCCCGAGCGCGCCGCGCAGCCCGAGGGCACCGCGTGATGTTTATCGGGTTCGATCTGGGCACTTCGGGGCTCAAGGGCGTGGTCATCGACGGCGCACAGCGGGTCGTGGCCAAGACCACCGCGCCGCTGCAGGTCAGCCGCCCGGCGTCAGGCTGGTCCGAGCAGTCGCCGGCGGACTGGATCGCGGCGGCCGAAACCGTGCTCGACGCGCTCGCAGCAAGGGTGCCGATGGGCGAGGTCGCCGGCATCGGGCTGTCGGGGCAGATGCACGGCGCCACGCTTCTGGACGCCGCGGGCGAAGTGCTGCGCCCCTGCATCCTTTGGAACGACACCCGCGCGCATGAGGAGGCCGCCGAGCTGGACGGCGATCCGATGTTTCGCCGCGTCACCGGCAACATCGTTTTCCCCGGCTTCACCGCGCCCAAGCTGGTCTGGATGGCGCGCCACGAGCCGGCGCTGTTCGCGCGGGTGGCGCGGGTGCTGCTGCCCAAGGATTACCTGCGGCTGTGGCTGACGGGCGAGGCCGTGGCGGAGATGTCCGATGCGGCGGGCACGGCCTGGCTCGACACCGGCGCGCGCGACTGGTCCGACGATCTGCTCGCCGCCACGGGGCTATCACGCGCGCAGATGCCCGCGCTCGTCGAGGGGTCGGCGCCCTCGGGGGCGTTGCGCGACGGGCTTGCGGCGCGCTGGGGCCTGCCGCGCGGCGTGATCGTCGCGGGCGGCGGGGGCGACAATGCCGCGACAGGGGTGGGCATGGGCGTGGTGCGCGCGGGCGAGGCGTTCGTGTCGCTGGGCACGTCCGGGGTGCTGTTTGCCGCGACCGACGGTTACCGGCCCGACGCGGCGGCCGCGGTGCATACCTTCTGCCACGCCCTTCCGACAACCTGGCACCAGATGGGGGTAATCCTCGCGGCGACGGATGCGCTCAACTGGTTCGCAGCACTCGCCGGAACCGATGCCGCCGCGCTGACGGATGAGCTCGGCGCGCTGCAGGCGCCGGGGCGGACCCTTTTCCTGCCTTATCTCGGCGGCGAGCGCACGCCGCTCAACGACGCCGCGATCCGGGGCGCCTTCACCGGGCTTGAGCACGCCACCGACCGCGCCGCTGCGACGCGCGCCGTGCTCGAGGGCGTCACCTTCGCGCTGCGCGATTGCCGCGATGCGCTGGCCGCCACGGGAACGCGGCTCGACAGCGTCATCGCCACCGGCGGCGGGGCGCGCTCGGACTACTGGCTCGCCGCGATCGCAACGGCGCTCGGCACGCCCGTCAAGCTGCCCGTGGCCGGCGATTTCGGCGCCGCCTTCGGCGCGGCGCGGCTCGCGCTGATGGCCAAGACGGGCGCGGGCGCCGAGGCCGCCACCCCGCCGCAGATCGCGCGCAGCATCGACCCGGACCCGAGCCTTACCGCCGCCTTCGACGACGGCCACACCCGTTTTCGAGCCGCGCAATCCGCGATCAGGGAGCTGACATGACAGACTACTTCGCCGCCATCCCCGAAATCCGCTTCGAGGGCCCTGAAAGCCCCAACGAGTTCGCCTTTCGCCAGTACGACCCCGACGAGATCGTGATGGGCAAGCGCATGGCCGATCACCTGCGCTTTGCGGTGGCGTACTGGCACAACTTCGCCTGGCCGGGCGGCGATCCGTTCGGCGGGCAGACCTTCGAGCGGCCCTGGTTCGGCGACACGATGGAACATGCGAAGATGAAGGCCGATGCCGCCTTCGAGATGTTTCGCATCCTTGGGGTGCCGTATTTCTGCTTTCACGATGCCGATGTGCGCCCTGAGTGCGCCGATTTCGCCGAGAACGCCCGCAACCTCATGGAGATCGTCGATTATTTCGGCGAGAAGATGGAAGCGGGCGGGCCGAAGCTGCTCTGGGGGACGGCCAATCTCTTCTCGCACCGGCGCTACATGTCGGGTGCCGCCACCAACCCGGACCCGGATGTCTTTGCCTTCGCCGCTGCCACGGTGAAGACGTGCATGGACGCCACGCACCGGCTTGGCGGCGAGAACTACACGCTGTGGGGCGGACGCGAGGGCTACGAGACGCTGCTCAACACCGATCTTGCGCGCGAGTCCGAGCAGGCGGGGCGCTTCCTGTCCATGGTCGTCGATTACAAGCACAAGATCGGCTTCAAGGGCACCATCCTCGTCGAGCCCAAGCCGCAGGAGCCCACCAAGCATCAGTATGATTACGATGTTGGCACGATCTACGGCTTTCTCAAGCGCTTCGGCCTCGAGGACGAGGTGCGGATCAACATCGAATGCGGCCACGCCATCCTCGCCGGGCACAGCTTCGAGCATGAGATCGCCCAGGCCGCCGCGCTCGGCATCTTCGGCTCCATCGACATGAACCGCAACGATTATCAATGCGGCTGGGACACCGACCATTTCCCCAACAACACCCCCGAGGTGGCGCTGGCCTATTACGAGATCCTGCGCGCGGGCGGCTTCGACACCGGCGGGACCAATTTCGACGCCAAGCTGCGGCGCCAGTCGCTCGACCCGACAGACATGATCCTCGCCCATGTCGGGGCGATGGATGTCTGCGCGCGCGGGCTCAAGGCGGCTGCGGCGATGCTGGAAGATGACACGCTCGAAGCCCGGCGCCGCGCCCGGTATGCCGGCTGGGACACGCCCGAGGCGCAAACGATGCTGCACAGTGATCTCGCCTCCATCGCCGCGCGGGTCGAGGCCGAGGGCATCGACCCCGTACCGCGCTCGGGCCGGCAGGAGCGGCTCGAGAATATCGTCAACCGGTTCGTCTGATCCGGGCGGCGTGCGTGCCCCGGCGCAACGGCCGGGCGGCGGCATCGTGCCGCCCGCGCACCTTCAAGGCGACGGCGCCCAAGCGTCCGGGGCCGAAATCTGTTACCATCGGTGCGTCCGTTCGCGGGCCGACAGGTATCGATTTCAGTGGAGGGTCGGATGACGGAAGGTGTCTACAAGATCGTCGAAGTCGTCGGTGTCAGTGAGAAATCCTGGGAGGATGCGGGACGCAAGGCCGTCGAGAAGGCGGCGGATTCGCTTCGCGACCTTCGCGTGGCCGAGGTGGTGAAGCTCGACATGAAGGTCGAGGACGGAAAGGTCGCCGCGTTCCGGGCGCGCGTGTCACTGTCCTTCAAGTACGAGCCCTGATCGCGCGCGGCTGCCTCGCCGCCGGTCCGGCGGGCGGGCGCGATCAGCCCTGCGCGTCGCGCCGCGCGATCCAGTCATGCGCCGGATCGTTGCGAAAGCGCCACTTTCGCAGCGGCCCGGCCATGACGTTGAGGTAATACATCGCGTAGCCATAAGGTGCGCCGCAGGGGTGGTGCCCGCGCGGCACCAGCACCACGTCGCCATCCTCGACGGTCATCGTCGCGTCGAGCGCGCCGTCCTCGGTGTAGACGCGTTGAAAGCCGAACCCCTGCGGCGGATCGAGCCGGTGATAATAGGTCTCTTCGAGCAGGGTGATGTCGGGGAACGCGTCCTCGTCATGGCGGTGCGGGGGGTAGGACGACCAGTTTCCGGCGGGGGTGAACACCTCCGTGACCAGAAGGCTGTGCGCGACGTCGCGGTCCTCCATCGCGATGTTGTGGATGTGGCGCGTGTTTGCGCCCGTGCCACGGGTGAGCATCGCAATGCCGTCCGGGCCGAGCCGGCGCGCCGTGTGATCGCCCCCCCCCGGCGCGGTGCACACGGCCAGCGTGCAGGGCGTCGTCGCGGCGGCGTGCCAATCGGCGCCGGCGGGGACATAGACGGCATGCGGCGGCGTGGCCTCGAAGACGTCCATGCGCGCCCCCATCACGCCGAAATCCTGCCCGCCTGCGGTGATCGCGGCATGCCCCTCGACGAGCACCAGGATCGCCTCGCGCGCGCCGGTCGCCTCGGCGGCCGTCTCGCCGGGGGCCAGCCGGTAGAGCGCGAAGCCGACATGGCCCCAGCCGGCGCTCTCGGGGGTGACGTCATGGACCTTGCCGGTGGTTCCGTTGGGTCTGATACGCAAGTCGCTCAAGATTCTCCTCCGTTGCGGGCCGCGTCCCAGATCGCGCACAGATCGCGATAGCGCGCCGCCATCCGCGCCACCGCATCGGCGTCGCCGATGCGGCCCGAAAGCCAGTCGCGCGCGGCGCCGGCAAATATCGTGCGGCCCACGGCGAAGCCTTTCACCAGATCGTGCCGCGCCGCGCGCGCGAAGCTCCGCGCGAGCTCCTCGGCCGGCGCGTCGAGTCCCAGCACCACGATGCCGCGCGTCTGCGCGTCATGCTCTTTGATCGCCGCGCAGGCGCGCGCCCAGGCCGCGTCGGTGTCGAAGGGCTCGAGCTTCCACCAGTCCGGGTAGAGCCCGGCGGCATAGACCCGGCGGATGATCGCCGGGGTCGTATCATCGTCCACCGGCCCGACCTTCGAAGGGATCACCTCGAGCAGCGTCTCCAGCCGGTTGCGCCGCGCCGCCGCGAAGAGCCGCGTCAGCGTGGCGAGCTGGTCGGCCCAGAGGCCGTCCGGATCGTCGGGATGGGCAAAGCACAGCACCTTCACGACATGCGCCAGCGGCCATTCCGCCAGCCCGCCGCAATCGGGGCCGAGCGCGGGCTCCAGCGTCAGCGGGCGCGATCCCGGCCACTCGGCGGGCCGGCCGATCCACAGCCCGGTGCCGGCGGCAGCGTGCAGCGCCGAGGCCCCGAGCCGGTCGTCGCACAGGATGCCGTGGCCGGGCGCCCCATCCGCGACGCTTTTCGCGGCGTCGAGGCAAAGCGTCTTGAACCGGGCAATCGCCTCGGGCGTGGCACCCTGCATCGCCTCGAGCTGGGCGCGGTGATCGAAGGCGAAGACCCGCAGATCCGCCCAGTCGCCCTTGCGGTTGGTGGCCCAGTGGAGCTGTTCGAGCGCGGCGTCATGGCGCAGCGCGGGGGTCTGCACCCCGCGCGCGAGGAAGAACTCAAGCTCCGCGCGGCTCGGATAGGCGGGGGTGCAGCCGTGGCGGCTGACCGCGAGCGCGCCGCAGGCATTGGCGCGGGTCAGGCTGGTGCCCCAGTCGCGCCCTTCAAGCCAGCCGCTAAGCAGCCCCGACATAAAGCCGTCGCCGGCGCCGAGCACATTGAACACCTCGACGGCAAAGCCCGGACCGCATTCCCCGGCGTCGAGATCGCCCGGAATCGCGCCGGTGAAGGCCACCGCCCCCATCGGGCCGCGCTTGCACACCAGCGTCGCATCGGTGCAGCCGCGCACCGCGCGCAGCGCCCCGAGCGTGTCGGTGCTGCCGCCGGCGATGTGAAATTCCTCCTCGGTGCCGACGATGAGGTCGAAACGGGGCAGGGTGGTCTGCAATCGCGCGGTCACCGCGGCGGATTCGATGAAGCGCGACTCGCCGGCGCCGTGGCCGGCGAGGCCCCACAAGTTGGGCCGATAGTCGATGTCGAGCGCGGTCGCGGCCCCCGCCTCGCGCGCCAGATCGAGCGCGCGCAGCACCGCCGCCTCGGTGCGCGGGTGGCTCAGATGCGTGCCGGTGGCAACCACGGCGCGCGCGCGCGCGATCAGCGCAGGGTCGATGTCGCTCGCCTCCAGCGCCATGTCGGCGCAGTTCTCGCGGTAGAAGATGAGCGGGAAGCGCTCAGCATCGCGAATGCCGAGCAGCACCAGCGCGGTCAGCCGCTCCGGGTCGGTGACGATTCCCGCCGTCTCGACTCCCTCGCGCGCGAGTTCCTCGCGGATGAAGCGGCCCATATGCTCATCGCCCACGCGGGTGATCAGCGCCGAATTCAGCCCCAGCCGTGCGGTGCCCGCCGCCATGTTGGCGGGCGAGCCGCCGATATACTTGGCGAAGCTGCCCATATCCTCCAGTCGGCCGCCGACCTGCATGCCGTAAAGGTCCACCGAGGCCCGGCCGATGGTGATGACGTCTAGATCCTTCATGACGCCTCCGCCGTGCTTACCCATGCGCGCGCTGCGGTCGAGGCGTGCACCGCCTCCACCAACCGCTGAATCCGCAGCCCCTTGCGAAAGCCGAAGGGCTCGGGCCCGCCCGCCAGCGCGTCCGCGAAGCCCGCGATCTCGATGGCCTTGAGATCGTTGAAACCGAGCTGATGCCCCGGCGCGGGGCAGAACCGCGCATAGGGCGGATGTTCGGGCCCGGCGACGATGGTGCGAAAGCCCTTGCGGCCGGCACCGCCGCCGGCGGCGTAGAATTGCAGCTCGTTGAGACGCTCGCCCGTGAAATAGAGGGCCCCCTTCGTGCCATGGACCTCGAAGTCATGGCTCATCTTGCGCCCGGTGGCCACCCAGCTCGCCTCGATCAGACCGGGCACCCCACCCTCGAAACGCAGGAAGGCGCGCGCGACATCATCCACGGCAACGGCGCGCGGGCCGCCCGGGCCGGGGCGTTTGACGATTGCGGTGGCGGTGTCGCCCATCAGCTCGACGATGGGGCCGAGCAGGAACTCGGCGGTGGCCAGCGCGTGGCTGCCCAGATCGGCCATCGCGCCGCCGCCCGCCGGATCGTGGCGAAACGACCAGGGCGCGGCCGGGTCGGCCATGTAGTCCTCGGCGTGCTGGCCGCGCCAGGACAGGATTTCACCCAACTCGCCGCCCGCGATCATCTCGCGCGCCAGCCGCAGCATCGGGTTGGCGACATAGTTGAAGCCGACCTGGGTGACCACGCCCGCCGCCGTGGCGGCCACGGTCATCTCCTGCGCCTCGGCGGCGGTCGGTGCGAGCGGCTTTTCGCAATAGACATGCTTGCCCGCCGCGACCGCCGCCAGCGCCATCTCCCGGTGCAGCGCATTGGGCGCGGTGATGTCGATCACGTCGATGGCCGGATCTTCGATCAGCCTGCGCCAGTCGCCCGTGGCGCGCTCGATCCCGAAGGACTTGCGCGCGGCCTCGGCGGCCTCCCCGGTGACATCGGCCACCGCCTCGAGCCGCAGCCGCACCGGCAGCTCGAAGGCCCGCGCGGCGGTGGCAAAGCCGAGCACATGGGTACGCCCCATGAAGCCCGTCCCGATCAGCCCGACCCTGAGTTCGCGCATCCCGCCCCCTCAGACCGTACCGCCGAGCGAGCCCTCGAGCTCGGCCAGTTCCTCGCCACCGGCCATCATGTCCTGCAGCTGCTCGGGGCTGATTTCGCCGCGGCTTGCCGTGCCCAGCGTCTTGCCGCGGTTGAGCACCGTGAAACGGTCGCCCACGGCATGGGCGTGGCGCACGTTGTGGGTGATGAACACCACCGCGACGCCGCGCTTGCGCACCTTGTCGATGGTGGCGAGCACGTTCGAGGTCTGACGCACCCCGAGCGCCGACGTCGGCTCATCGAGGATCAGAACCTTGGCGCCGAAATAGGCCGCGCGGGCGATGGCGACGGTCTGGCGCTCGCCGCCCGAGAGGGTGCCCACGGCCTGATCCGGGCCGCGCAGGCGGATGCCGAGCCGCGCCATCTCCTCCATCGTCACACGATTGGCGTAGTCGTGATCGAAGAAGGGAATGCCGAGGACGCGCTTTCGCGGTTCGTTGCCCATGAAGAAATTGCGCGACACCGACATCAGCGGGATCATCGCGAGATCCTGATAGACGGTCGAGATTCCGGCCGCGATGGCCTCGCGCGGATCGGCGAACTGCACCGGCGTCCCTTCGAAGCGGATCTCGCCCGCCGAGGGCTGATGCACACCCGACATCACCTTGATGAAGGTGGACTTGCCCGCCCCGTTGTCACCCAGAAGGCAATGGCATTCGCCGGGATGGACGGTGAGCGATACCCCCGCGAGCGCGATCACGGGGCCGAAATGCTTCTCGATATCGCGCAGCTCGATGATCGGCTCGCTCATCTCACTTCTCCCCCGTTATCGCCTGGCGGATATAGGTGTTGAGGATCACGCCGAGCAGCAGGATGCCGCCCAGAAAGACCCGAAACAGCGAGCTCTCGGCGCCGGCGAAATACAACCCCTGCTGCACCATTCCGAAGATCAGCGCGCCCATTGCCGCGCCCACCACCGAGCCGTAACCCCCCGTCAGCAGCGCGCCGCCGATGACCACGCAGATGATCGCCTCCAGCTCCTTGAGCATCCCGCGATCGGCCGCTGCCGAACCGAACTCCATCACCTGCGCCGCGGCGAAGACCGTCGCGCAGAAGGCGGTGAACATGAACATCAGGATCTTGACGCGGTTGACCGGCACGCCGGCGTAACGCGCCGCCTGCGGGTTGCCACCCGCAGCGAAGATCCAGTTGCCAAAGCGCGTGCGGGTCAGCAGGACATGCGCAAAGACAATGAGCGCGATGGCCCAGACAATCATCATCGGCACGCCGGCCACCAGCGGCTGCCCCTCGCGGCTGCCGGAGGTATAGACATCGAGCAGCCCGATATCGGCAAACCACTGGAACAGCCCTCGAAACGCCACGCCGCCGAAGAGCGCGCCGAGCCAGTCGCCTTCGCCGGCCTGGCCGACCCCGCCGATGATGGTGCGATTGGTGGTCAGGATCGACAGCCAGATCGTCAGCCCGCGCAGGATGTAGAGCGAGGCGAGCGTGACGATGAAGCTGGGCAGGCCGGTTCGGATTACCAGAAGCCCGTTGAGCCCGCCGATCGTCATCGCCAGCACGAAGGCGCAGATGATGGCAAGCCAGACCGGCAGCCCGACCTGAACCGACAGGATCGCGATGACGATACCGGAAAAGCCGATCATGGAACCGATCGACAGATCGAATTCCCCCGCGATCATCAGCAGGCACGCCCCCGTCGCGATGATGGCGAACTGCGCGGCGACGACCATCCAGTTGCGGACCCCGTCAGGCGAGAACATGCCGCTGTCGCGGGCGATCATGAGAAAGAAGACGAAAACGAGGATCGTGCCGCAGGCCGCACCAAGCTCGGGGCGCACGAACCAGTCGCGCAGCTTCGAGGTCTGCTTGAGGCGCTCGTCCTGAATGATGTCGGTCATGATGGTCCCCCCGGCCATGAGGCCGCGCGGGGCGACCGGGCCCCGCGCGGCGCTGCCTTCGGATCAGCGGAACTCGCCGGCGAATTCCTCGACCAGCTCGACATTGTCGGCGGTCACGAAGCCCGGCCCCGAATTGATCGAGTTGCCCGGCGCAATGCCGTAACGCACGAGGTTGGTCAGCACGACGACCGGAAGATGCCCCTGCAGGAAGGGTTGCTGATCGATGGCGAAGTTGATCACGCCGTCGCGCAGCCCATGCACGATCTCGTCGGAGACGTCGAAGGTGCCGAAATAGATCTCGCCGTCGAGGCCCATCGTGTCCAGCGCGCGCAGCGTCGGATGCGCCGAGTTCGGCCCCAGCGTCAGGATCGCGTCGGTGTCGGGGTTCGATGACAGATAGGCCTGCACGTTGTTTTGCACCTCGCCCGGGTCGATGCCGGAGTCGATCATCTGGCTGCCGAGTTCGACGCCGAGCGCGTCGGCAAAGCCCTGGCAGCGCTCTACCGAGGCCGGGTTGGTGATGTAGTGGTTCACGCACAGGAAGGACTCGGCGCCGACCTCCTCGACGGCGCGCTGCCCGGCCCCGTAGCCCGCATCGTATTCCGGCTGACCGACATGCAGGATCGCGCCGAGCTGCTGCGACTGTTCGATGGTGCCCGAATTGATCGTCACCACCGGGATGCCGCGATCCACGGCGCTGCGGATCGGCCCTTCGAGCACGTCGTAATCCGCGATGGTGACGATGATGCCGTCGGTGTTGCCGGCGGCGGCCTGCTCGATGATGCGCGCCATGTCGGCCAGATCGCCCGTTGTCGGGTTGCGGTAGTCGACATTGGCATCCATCTGATCGCCGGCGACGCGGATCGCGTTCTGGATCACGTTCCACCAGCTGTCGCCATCGGGGGCGTGGCTGATCAGCACGAAGTTCTCGCCCTGCGCCGCGGCGGGCGCCGCGAGGCCCAACCCGGCAATGGCGACAGCGGTCGTTGTCAGTAGCTTTTTCATGTCATCCTCCCTTGGTCGGCCCCGTCATCTTGCCGCCGGGGCCGGTGCGGCCTTTCCTCCGGGCGCGGCCCGGAGCAATCGCTCATCCCGGTGCCTGCACCACGAAGCCGGGATCGAGCCGGCCATCGAAGTGATCGAGAATGTTCTGCGCGGCGCGCAGCGCCATGCGTTCGGCGCAGTCGGCGGTCAGGCTGGCGGAATGCGGTGTCAGGATCGCGCTGTCGCAGGCTTGCAGCGGATGATCGGGCGGCGGCGGCTCGGTCGCGAACACGTCGAGTCCGGCGGCGCCCAGATGGCCGGCATGAAGCGCTTCGGCCAGCGCCGCCTAGTCGATCAGCCCGCCCCGCGCCGTATTGACGACGACGGCGCCGGGCTTCATGCGCGCGATCGCCGCCGCGTCGAGGATCTGGCCGTCGTCCCTTGGCAGGTGCAGTGAAACGAAATCCGCCTCGCCCAGTGCCGGGGCCAGGGTCACGGCGCGCTCGGCGCCATCGAACGCCGTTGCATCGAGATAGGGATCGTAGGCGAGGATGCGCAGCCCGAAGCCTGTGGCCATCGCCGCGAGGTGACGCCCGATCCGGCCATAGCCCACGATGAGCAGCGTTCGACCGAATAGCTCACGCGAGGCGAGCGCGTTGCGGCAGGCCCATTCGCCGGCACGCACCGCGCGGTCGCTGGTCAGCGCCCGCCGCGCCGCCGCCAGCAACAGCATCATGGCATGCTCGGCCACGGTCCGCGAATTGACGTCGCCGATGATGGCAAGCGGAATCCCCCGCGCCGCGAGTGCGTTCCGGTCCACCGCATCATACCCCACGCCGTGACGCGAGACGAGGCGCAGCGCAGGCGCTTGCGCGATCGCCTCGGCCGGCAGCGGCTGTGTGCGGATCAGCAGCGCATCGGCCCCGGGCAGGGCGGCGCGATAGGCATCGGGCGTATCCTCGGTGACATGTGTGCAGCGCCATCCCCGCCCCTCCAGGAGCGCAACCCCCGCCGAATGGATCGGCCCGGCAATGACGGCATGCGGCATCAGTTCCCCTCCGCCCCGCGCCCGGCGTCCAGCAGGGTCCGGGTGCGCGACACCGTCAGCGCCGCCGCGTCGGCCAGCAGCCGCGCATCCGTGCCCATCGTCACCAGGTCGTACCCCCAGCCCGCCGCCTTCGCGGCATATTCCGGCGCGCCGCAATGCAGCCCGGCGCGGCGCCCGGCGGCGCGGGCGGCCTGCGCGATGCGCTGGATCAGTTCGACCATCTCCGGCTCTTCGCGGTCGAAGCCGGGGCCGAGCCGGCCCTGCGTCACCCCGAGCGTGAGATCCGCAGGCCCGACATAGACCCCGTCGAGCCCCGGCGTGGCGAGGATGGCATCGAGATTGGCGAGCCCCTCGGCCGTCTCGATCATCGCAAGCGCGAGCACCTCGGCATTGGCCCCCTCGAAATAATGTGGCCCCGCCGACAGTGCGGCGCGTGTCGGCCCGAAGCTGCGCCGGCCTGCGGGCGGGTAGCGCACCGCCTCGGCAAGGCGCGCGGCCTGCTCGGCGGTGTCGATCATCGGGCAGATCACCCCGATCGCCCCGGCATCGAGCACTTTCATCACCGCCCCGGGGTCGAGCCAGGGCACCCGCGCCATGGGCGCCACGCCGCTCGCGCGCATGGCCTGGAACATGCCCACCGCGCCGGCATAGTCGATGACGCCATGCTGCAGATCGACGGTCAGGCTGTCGAAACCCTGTTCGGCCATCACCTCGGCGGCGAAGGGGCAGGACATCGACAGCCAGCCATTGACCGCCGCGCCACCCCCGGCCCAGCGTTGCCTTATCGGGTTCGGGGTCATGTCGTCACCTCCTCGATGCGCAGCATCCGCCCCTCCCGCAGCGACCGATAGGCCGCCTCCGCCAGCATCAGCGCGCGTTGCCCGTCCTCGAAGCTGGCCTGCACCGGCGCGCCGGTCCCGATGCTGTCGAAGAAGGCATCGAGCTGGGCGCGGAAGGCCTCGGCGTAGCGCTCGGCGAAGAAGAATTCGTAGGGCGCGGCGGCCTCGGCCTGCGCGGCGGTGTAGCGGCGCAGCTCATGCGGCTTGCGATTGCCCGAGATCAGCATCCCCGCATCGCCCAGCAGCTCGACGCGCTGGTCGTAGCCATAGACGGCACAGCGGGCGTTGTTGATGTGGCACTGGCGGCCCGAGGCCGTGCGCATCACGATCATGGCGCTGTCATGGTCGTCGAGTTCGGCCATCAGCGCCGGGTCGCTGAGCCGCCCGGCCGTGGCGAATATCTCGGCCGGTTCCTCGCCCAGCATGAAGCGCGCCAGATCGAAATCATGGATCGTCATGTCGCGCAGCAGCCCGCCGGCGGCGGCGTAGTAATCGCGCGGCGGCATCGCCGGGTCCCGCGAGGTAATGATCACCTGCTGCAGCGCGCCGATCTCACCGGCGCAAAGCGCCTCGCGCGCCGCGCGGTGGCCCGGGTCGAAACGTCGGTTGAAGCCGATCTGCACCGGCACCGACGTGCCCGCGATGGCCTGCGCGCAGCGTGCCACGCGGGCCGGATCGAGGTCGATGGGCTTCTCGCACAGGATCGGCTTGCCCGCCGCGACGGCGCGCTCGATGAAGTCGGCGTGCGTCTCGGTCGCGGTCGCCACGAGCACGGCATCTATTCCGGGGCCGAAGGCGTCCTCGGCGCTTGCTGTCGGGACACCGTGCTCGGCGGCGACGGCCTCGGCTGCGGGGGCATGCACGTCATGGACCATGGCAAGCGCGGCGCGGGGATGCGCCGCGATGTTGGCAGCGTGCATCCGCCCGATGCGACCGCAGCCCAGTACCGCGATTCGGATCATTCGGCTCCTCCCCTTGCGGCGCGCCCGGTGGCTGCACCGGCGGCTGCCCCTGCGGCCGCCATTTCGTAAGCAATAATCATTGCAAGATGTACCGATTGTCAATAAACATTCTGTACGAAGCATCGCAGCGCGGGGAGGAGCCGATGAGCCGCACGACAATTCGCCTGACCATGGCGCAGGCGCTGGTGCGCTATCTGTGCAACCAGCACACCGAGATCGACGGCGCGCGCGTGCCGCTCTTCGCCGGTGCCTTCGCGATCTTCGGCCATGGCAACGTCACCTGCCTGGGCGAGGCGCTCGAGGCCGCGCAG
>LFIK01000217.1_pt1 | contig 41098 bp, 41 predicted proteins | sample 643401 | NCBI WGS metagenome assembly LFIK01 (sample SAMN03777447, study PRJNA286221) | soda lake metagenome | biome: soda lake; feature: Kulunda steppe; material: water; isolation source: sample T5-Br brine of Lake Tanatar-5 | place: Russia: Kulunda steppe | collected 2010-07
CTGGCAGAGCCTGGAACGGTGCGCAGGAGGCAAGCCTCGATGGCGCGGTGACGCTGAGACGCGCCGCCAGCGAAACCAACCAGGCTTTCAATGCCGACACGGCCGATGTCTACCTGCAACCAACACTGCAGTTTGCCGAGACCGACGCTCGAGCAACTTTCTACACCGACTACTCGACCATGACCGGGATAGGTGCACGCGCCTATCTGGACCGTGATATCCTGCAATTGCTCTCAGAAACCAGGGGTGTCCATGAACCTGAACACACGCCATGACCCGAACGGTCAGGGGAGCGCTCGTGGCCTGGCGGTCTTGCGCCTGTGCTGCCTTGCGCTGGTGCTTGCCAGCAGTATGGTGCTTGCCGCTGAAGACCGCATCACGCTGGATGCCGACTCGGCTGAACTCGACCAGGCGACGGGTATCAGCGTCTATGTCGGCAATGTGGTCCTGACTCGCGGTGATCGCGAGGTGACCGGCGACCGGATGACCGTCCACACCTCACCTGGTCAGCAGCTTTCCCACGTGGTGGTAACCGGCGAACCAGCGAGGTTCTCGAGGCCTGCGGCTGACGGTGAAGAAGCCGTGCAGGGAGAAGCGCTACGCATCGAATATTATGCCTCCGGCCCGGAGCGCATGATTCTTCAGGGGCGCGGAAAGGTCTTGCGCGGACGCGACGAGTTCACTGGCGAAACCATTGACTACAACATCGAGCGCGACCTGGTTGAAGCGCGGGGCGATGCCGAAACCGGTGAGCGCGTCCGCATCACACTGTTCCCGGAACAGAGTGACGGAAGCCGCTGATGCAGCCATCCTCGGCGCATGACGCTGGCCGCCTGCTGGTCCGCGACATTCGCAAGCAGTACCGTAAACGTGTCGTGGTCAGCGGCGCCTCGATGTATCTCGAACCCGGAGAGGTGGTCGGGCTGCTCGGACCCAACGGCGCCGGCAAGACCACCTGCTTCTACATGGTCGTGGGTCTGGTGCTCAGCGACTCCGGCACGATCTCGCTGGATGGGCGAAACATTTCCGCCCTGCCCATGCATGCCCGAGCACGACTTGGCATCGGCTACCTTCCTCAGGAGCCATCGGTTTTCCGGAAACTCAGCGTTCGCGACAATATCCTCTCCATCCTCGAATTGCGTCGCGAACTGAACCGTCAACAGCGTCATCAGCAGTGCGCCAGGCTGATGGAGGAATTCAGTATCTCGCACCTGCGTGATCAGAACGGCATCAGTCTGTCCGGTGGGGAGCGACGTCGGGTCGAGATTGCTCGCGCACTGGCTGCGTCGCCACGCTTCATCCTGCTTGACGAGCCGTTTGCCGGCGTCGATCCGATCTCGGTGATCGAGATCCAGACAATCATACGACAGCTGGCTGAACGCCGGATCGGCGTCCTGATCACCGATCACAACGTTCGCGAAACGCTGAACATTTGCGAAAGAGCCTACATTCTCAACAACGGCGAGGTGATTGCTGAAGGGGCGCCGGAGGAGATTCTGACCAACCAGCAGGTCCGTCAGGTCTATCTCGGCGAAGGATTCAGAATGTGATCGCGCAGACTGCCGCCATCGCCGAGCGCCGATGAGTTCAACCAACATGCCGCAGAAACAGCGTCCTGTGCTCTCATGAAACAATCACTGCAACTCAGACTGTCGCAGACGATGACAATGACACCGCAGCTGCAGCAAGCCATCCGGCTGCTGCAGTTGTCGACGCTGGAATTGCAGAACGAAGTCCAGCAGGCGCTGGAGTCCAACCTCATGCTCGAAGTCGACCCCGGGCCGGACAACACCGGCGAGCAGGCGGACAACCAGATTGTCTCGACACTTGATCCATCACTGCCGTCAACGATCAGCAATACCGACAACCAGCATGAAGCGACTCAGGACGACACGACCGCTGGACACAGCGATCTGGACAGTGACACGTTTCTGACCAGGAACACTGACTCGGGGCCTGAGCATGGTGACGACTGGGGGTCTTCCGGCACGGTGCGCGGCTTCAGCGACGACACCGATTTCGAGCGGGACGGCGCCATGCCGACCAGCCTCAAGGCCCATCTCACCGAGCAGCTGGCGCTTCGCGCATTGAGTGAGCGCGATCGCCTGATCGCCGAACTCGTGATCGATGCCGTCAATGACGACGGCTATCTGGACACGCCTCCTGAAGACCTGAGGCTTGCTCTGCCTGCCGATCTCGACGTCGACATCGACGAGATCGAAGCAGTTCGCCATCTGATCCAGCATCTTGACCCGTTGGGCGTTGCCTCCATCAATCTGCGCGACGCGCTGCTGGTGCAACTGCGAGCATTGCCGCCCGACACACGGTATCGCGACCTCGCCATTGACGTGATCGAACGGCATATTGCATTGCTCGGGTCAAGACAATGGAGCCTGATCGAGCGCAAACTTGGGCTTGATCCAGACAATCTCAAGGAAGCCATGGCGTTGATTCGCACCTGTCATCCCCGACCAGGCGCTGCAATCAGCACGGCGCGTACGGAGTACATCACGCCCGACGTGCATGTCCGCAAACGCAATGGCAGGTGGCTGGTCGAGCTGAACAGCGAAGTGGCTCCTCGCATCCGGGTCAACAACTACTATGCCAGCCTGATTCGACGGGCGGACAACAGTGCCGAGAACACGACGCTGCGCCAGCATCTGCAGGAGGCACGGTGGTTGATCAAGAGCCTCCGCAGTCGCAACGAGACCCTGTTGAAGGTCGCCAACTGCATCATTGAACACCAGCAGGACTACTTCGAACACGGCGAAGAGGCCATGAAACCGCTGATCCTGAAACATGTGGCCGACGAAGTCGGTATGCATGAATCGACGATTTCCCGTGTCACGACGCAGAAATACATGTCAACACCGCGGGGCATTCGCGAATTCAAGTATTTCTTCTCCAGTCACGTCGGTACAGCTGCTGGCGAGGAGTGTTCAGCGACCGCCATTCGGGCTCGCATTCGCCGACTTGTCGCCGACGAGGACGCAACCAGACCGTTCAGTGACAACCATCTGACGAAAATTCTCAATCAGGAAGGGATCAACATTGCCCGACGCACGGTCGCAAAATACCGCGAATCGATGCAGATCGGATCTTCCACCGAACGCAGACGGATGCCATGACACCGTGCTGTGAAGACCACGGCTGGCCGCCAACCCGGGCAGCGTGAAAACAGTCATGCAACCAGCATGACCAGGAGCAAACCATGCAGATCGACCTGACCGGCCACCACGTTGAACTCAGTGATGCCCTCCGCAGCTATGTTCATCAAAAAATTGAACGTTTGCAGCGACACTTCGACAAGGTGCTCGATGCGCATGTCATCCTCACTGTCGAGAAGCTCGACCACAAGGCGGAGGCGACCATGCAGATGAGCGGACAACGCATCTATGCCGACGCAACTGCCGATAACATGTATGCTGCCATCGATGCCCTGACCGACAAGCTTGATCGTCAATTGATCAAGCACAAGGAAAAACGCAGTGATCATCACCGCACCGAGGGGTTGCAGGCCAAGGCATCACCCGCGTCGGAAACACCACCGGATGAAGACACGCCACACTGACCCTGTATCGATACAGATCACGTGCCGATACAACGTCTGAACCAGCCATGGATCCGTCAATGAAGATCGTCGATCTGTTGAGTATTGAGCGCATTTCGTGTGATGTCACCGCGAGCAGCAAGAAACGTGGACTCGAACTGCTGAGCAACCTGCTTGCCGCGGATGCCGACCCATCGAACGCGAGCGCCATTTTCAGCAAACTGATCAATCGCGAACGCCTCGGGAGCACCGGACTTGGCAAAGGTGTTGCCCTGCCTCACGCCAGGATCGAGGGCAGTCAGCAGGCAATCGGAGCCTTGATCAAGCTTGAACACGGCATCGACTTCGATGCCTTCGACAATCAGCCTGTTGACCTGCTGTTCGCGCTGGTGGTCCCCGAACATTTCACCGAGGAGCACCTGCAGATCCTTGCACGGCTGGCAGAAATGTTCAGCGATGGGCAGCTCTGCGCACGCTTGCGCGAAGCTGACAGCAGCCAGGCCATTCAGCAACTGCTGGCTGACTGGGAACCTGGAGGCGGCCGCTGACCGGCGGCCGAAGCCAGCGGTTGACGTCGAGGACATCGAGAACAATCGCCGGAACGCTGGTTCAGGTGTGCCATCAGGGTGTCCTGGTGCTGGGCGACAGCGGCGTCGGTAAATCCGACCTGGCGTTGCAGTTGCTGGATCGGGGGCATGAACTGATTGCCGACGATGCGGTCGATGTGAGTGTTCGGAACGGGAGACTGATCGGCTCGTGCCCGGAGCAACTGGCGGGCCTCCTCGAGCCACGCGGGCTGGGGATCATTCGAGTTGGTTCCGAGCGCCCCAACGCCTGTCCGATCGATCTCTTCATCCGACTGATCCACCCGACGCCAGATCAGTGGGCAAGCTGGCCAAGGCTGCTTCCAGCCAGTTCACGCGAGTCGATTGCCGGCCGCATGTACGATGCTGTCTGTCTACCGGTTGCCCCTGGACGTCCATTGGCATTGCTCGTTGAACGCCTGGCAAGCCAACCGGACTCGCCATTCAGAGAGGCGAACGACCATGAACACGTCTAACGTCCCCCAGACACGGTTGATCGTGATCAGTGGCCTGTCGGGGTCCGGGAAAACCGTTGCGCTGCATACACTGGAAGATGCCGGCTACTACTGCATTGACAATCTCCCGGCCGGCCTGTTGGCCGAGCTGGGAACGCACATCGCACCCAACAAGACCTGTCATGCCGGTTATGCAGTCGGCATCGACGCACGCAACCATCCGAACGACCTCGAAAAGTTTCCGGACATCGTCGAGCAGCTGCGTCACCGAGGGCTCGACACCAATCTGGTCTTTCTCACCGCCGACGAAGCAACGCTGATTCAGCGTTTCAGCGAGACCAGGCGCCGGCATCCGCTCAGCGGCCGTGGCCGCGCACTGGCTGAAGCAATCGACACCGAGCGACGCGTCCTCGCACCGTTGATCGAGCAAGCCGACATGTTGATCGACACCACGCATACCACGCTACATCAACTGCGTGAGCTGGTCAGCGCCAGATTGATCGGAAGCCGCTCCGAGCTGTCGGTACTGTTCCAATCCTTCGGATTCAAGCATGGCGTCCCGAGCGATGCGGATCTGATGTTCGATGCCCGCTGCCTGCCAAACCCACATTGGGTCAAGGAATTAAGACAGCTCACCGGGCGTGACCCAGCGGTGATCGACTACCTCGACGCTCAGTCCGCCGTACAAGCCATGCTGGACGATATCCGCGACTTCCTGGACCGCTGGCTACCACATTACAATACCCCCAGTCGCAGCTATCTGACCATTGCAATTGGTTGTACCGGCGGGCAGCATCGCTCCGTGTATCTGGCGGAAGCGCTGGCCAGACATTTCGAGAATCAGGGGCAGGCAGTGACGTGCCGCCATCGAGAGCTGTCGTGACGAGGTCGTGATGAGTGTTGGCGTTCTGATCATTACTCACAACGCAATCGGCGAACAACTGCTGGCAGCAGCCACCGCCACACTGGGGTTCTGCCCGATCAACACCGCGTCACTGGCTGTTCAGCGGGATTGTGACGTGGATGCCGTCGAGCATGCGGCGCTTGCGTTGATTGATGAACTTGACGAGGATGGGCAGGGCGTCCTGGTGCTGACTGACGCATTGGGTGCCACGCCGAGCAACATCGGATCGCGCCTTGCCGGCAAGCGCCCGCTGACTGTCGTTGCCGGCGTCAATCTGCCCATGCTGCTGCGTCTCTTCAATTATCCGTCGTTGAGTCTTGACGAGCTTGCCGCCAAAGCGATCAGTGGTGGCCTCGACGGCGTTGTCATGGTCAATCGCGCAGACGCACACAGCGCATCAGCCGCGAGCAGGAGAGCCGCCCAGTGCCTGAACGGGAAATGACCATCATCAACAAACTGGGCCTGCACGCACGCGCATCCGCCCGATTCGTCGACACAGCATCCCGCTACCAGGCGCGCATCGAGGTCGAAACTCCCAGGCGAACAGTCAACGGGAAAAGCATCATGGGTCTGATGACGCTGGCGGCGTCGTGTGGGACGGTGATCACCGTCAGGGCCGACGGCGAAGATGCAGACGCTGCGCTGCAGGCCTTGAGCGAACTGGTCGCACGACGCTTCGGCGAGCGCGAGTAACGCTGCAGCCCGCCGCCGCGGTGCTTCTTTACTCGCCGGCAACCGTCATGCGGTCAACCAGGAGCGATCCGCACTGGATGACGCCTCGCCGGTCGACATCCGACCCGACCGCGACAATCCCCATCAACATGTCACGCAGATTGCCGGCAACGGTGATTTCCTCCACAGGGTAGGCAATTTCACCCCCCTCGACCCAGAAACCGGCGGCGCCGCGCGAGTAATCGCCAGTCATCAGATTGGCCCCCTGCCCCATCATTTCGGTGACCAGCAGCCCGCGTCCCATTGTCTGCAGCAGACCGGACAGATCATGCTTGCCAGGCGGAAGAATCAGGTTGTGAATGCCGCCCGCATTGCCAGTGGTCTCCATGCCCAGCTTGCGCGCGGAATAACTGCCGAGGACATACCCTTGCAACGCACCAGCCGACACCAGCTCCCGCCGTCGGGTCGCCACGCCTTCCTGATCAAAGCTGGCGCTGCCCAGCGCCCGCGGGAGGAGCGGCTCCTCGATCAGATCGATCGATGGCGCCATGACCTGTTTTCCGAGTGCATCACACAGAAAGCTCGCCTTGCGATACAGGCTGCCGCCGCTGACTGCGGCGACAAGGTGTCCAATCAGACCACGAGCCATTGGCGCAGCAAACACCACCGGGACCTGACAGGTGTTCACACGACGCGCACCCAGACGACGCAAGGCGTGCTCGCCGGCGAGGCGCCCGACGCTGGCCGCATCCAGCAGACCCCGCGGGTGCCGATCGACGCTGTACCAGTAATCACGCTGCATCCCCTGCGCATCACGCGCCACCATGACGCAACTCACCCCATGGCGAGTACTGCGACCCGCGCCGATGAACCCATGCGTATTGGCATAGACACGCACCGCTTCGGAGGAAGAGACCGACGCACCATCGGAGTTGTCGATACGCGGATCAACGGCAAAGGCGGCGGCTTCGCATTCGTTGGCGAGAGCAATGGCTCGGTCAGCGTCAAGGTCCCACGGGTGGTGGAGATCGAGATCCGGGATCGTCGTGGCCATCCGGTCGGCATCGGCCAGCCCCTGTGCCGGGTCTTCCGAGGTGTGGCGAGCAATGGCGAGCGCGGCATCGACCGTCGCAGTGATCGACCTGTCGGAGAAATCGGACGTGCTTGCCACCCCCTGGCGTTGACCGAGATACACGGTCACACCAAGCGTGCGGTCCCGCTGGTGCTCCAGCGTGTCGACTTCACCCTTCCTCACCGTGACCGACAAGCCCGAGGCGACACTGACAGCCGCTTCGGCCGCCGACGCGCCGCCACGTTCAGCATGCTCCAGCACGCGCTGCGCGATTGCCTCAAGCTGTTGCGCCGACGGGAGGCTGGCCCGCGTTTCCTTCTCGATCAATTGCATGCAGACCACCTCACTCTCATCCCGCCGTACCACCCACAGTCAGCGCATCGATACGCAGGCTCGGCTGACCGACACCGACCGGCACACTCTGGCCGTCCTTGCCGCAAACGCCGATACCACTGTCGAGTGCGAGATCGTTACCGACCATGCTCACTCTGGTCAGCACTTCCGGGCCATTGCCGATCAGCGTGGCACCGCGCACCGGCCGGGTGACCTTGCCACCCTCGATCAGATAGGCCTCGCTCGCCGAAAACACGAACTTGCCCGAGGTGATGTCCACCTGCCCACCACCAAAATTGACGGCATACAGCCCCTTGTCGACGCTACGGATGATCTCCTCGGGGTCATGCGGACCGGCGCGCATGTAGGTGTTGGTCATCCGCGGCATCGGCAGATGGGCATACGACTCGCGTCGACCATTCCCAGTCGGCGCCATTCCCATCAGGCGAGCATTCATGCTGTCCTGCATATACCCGACCAGATAGCCGTCTTCGATCAACGTCGTGCAACGTGTCGGCTCACCCTCGTCATCGACCGTCAATGAGCCACGCCGACCGGGGATGGTCCCATCATCGACAACGGTGCACAACGGCGAGGCGACGCGTTCACCGATACGACCGGCGAATGCGGACGTCCCCTTGCGGTTGAAGTCACCCTCCAGACCGTGCCCGACCGCTTCGTGCAGCAGCACACCGGGCCAGCCCGGCCCGAGCACCACCGGCATGGTACCGGCCGGCGCATCGACCGCATCGAGTTTGACCAGCGCCTGACGGACCGCCTCGCGGGCATAACCCAGGGCACGATCGGCGTCAAGAAAGAAACCATAGTCACAACGGCCACCGCCACCGCTCGACGCATTCTCCCGGCGCCCACCCTGCTCGACGATGACCATGACATTCAGCCTGACCAGCGGACGAACATCAGCCGCCAGGCGCCCATCATGATTGACCACGAGGACGACATCATGCAGACCGGAGAGGTTGACAATGACCTGTTCGACGCGCGGATCCTGGCGTCGCGCCTCGGCGTCAACCTGCCTCAGCAGCGCGATCTTCTCCTCGGTGCTGAATGCGTCGAGCGGATCGGCCGCCGAATACAAGGGCCCGACAGACCGAGATCCCCAGGCCTGCACGGGGTGGCGATCGCCATCCCGGGCGATGGCACGAGCGGCCGAGCCGGCTTCGAGCAGAGCGGGGAGCATGATCTCGTCGGAGTAGGCAAACCCGGTCTTTTCACCACTGATGGCACGGACTCCGGCCCCCTGGTCAATATCATGCGTGCCCTGCTTGATGATGCCATCCTCGAGCACCCAGGACTCGCTGCGACTCGACTGAAAATACAGATCGGCAGCGTCCACACCAGGCCCCATCAGGCGGGCAAACACCTGCTCGAGATCCGTATCGACAATCCCGCCTGGTGCAAGCAGTGTTTGCCGAGCAATATCGAGGCTGTTGCTGGTCTGCATCACTCTGAACCTCTTGATTGGAGACGTTGGGTCCCGACGCTCACAGGCGCTGATGCCGCAGAACAGGGAATCGCTCCCGGATCCTGTCGACTTCGTCGAGATCGATACGGGCCATGACAACGCCTGACCCGCGTGACAGGCTGTCAAGGACTCTGCCCCAGGGGTCAACGATCATCGTCTCGCCATGGGTTTCTCGCCCGTTGACGTGATAACCACCCTGATTGGGCGCGATCATGTAACACAGATTTTCAACCGCGCGAGTCCGAACCAGCAGCTGCCAGTGCGCCTCGCCGGTTCGCGCCGTGAACGCTGCCGGCGCGACCAGTATTTCTGCACCTTTGGCAACGAGTTGCCGATAGAGTTCGGGGAATCGCAGATCATAGCAGATGCTGAGGCCAATGCAGCCGAACGGCGAATCGACAACGACCACCTGGTCTCCAGGCTCATGGGCATCGGACTCGCGGTAGGCCTTGTCACCCTCGACATCGACATCGAACAGATGAATCTTGTCATAACGTGCAACCCGACGCCCGGATGCATCGAAAACGAGCGTGGTCTGTCGTGCCTTGTCAGCGGCAACGCCTGCCATGGCCAACGTGCCGGCAATCAACCAGATGCCGTGCCGAGCAGCCAGTTCAGCAAAGAACGTCTGCAAGGGCCCACCTTCATCGCTTTCACGATGCGCGAGCTTGTCCTGCTCACGCATCCCCATCAGCAAGCAGTTTTCGGGCAGGACGATCAGTTCCGCCCCCTGACTCGCCGCCGTCTGCACCAGACGGACGATTTCCTGTTGATTGCCAGCCAGCATCGGCCCCGAGGCCATCTGCACCGCAGCAACACGTGATTGTCTTTTCGTGTCCATGTCTCTCGCTCTTCCGACCCGCATCGGTGTCGACCAGGCACAGCTCAGTCGCCATCACCCCTGCCGGCATCCATGTCGAACGGGGGGAGAATTGCAGCCAGGCGCGACATCCGGCGCCAGTCCGGCTCCGCCCAGGAACCGGTCACCTGATAGTGACTGCGCGCCACCCGATCGACATGGTCGCTGACCAGCTGCTCGACCATGAACAGTGTGGCGACTCCGGGTGGCCCCGCGAGAATACCACCAAGCAGGGGCATCGCCGCCGACGTCTTGGGCGTCACCGTCATCCAGCCGTCCAGACTCTGTGCCTCGAGATCGAAAACCCCGCCCGCATCGACATTGGCCGCAGGACCTTCCATCCGCGCCTGCTCGATCGTTGCAATACCTTGCGCGATGCGCAGCTTCGCTGACAGCCCTTCGAATTCAGTACCGCGCCCGACCACGTCGCCAAAGTCCAGCGTGAGGCGCCGTGGCAGACTGGATAGACTGACCAGGCCCATCATACGCGCCAGCCCCGGTTCGACGGAGGGCAGGCGAGCTGCCCCGAGTTCGAGTTCCACATGCCCGTCAACCGACGCCAACTGCACATCCTGTGGCAGACCGGGCCAGCCGAGTGTACCGACGAGTTCGAGACTGCCGCCCCGCATCTGATTCGGGTAACCAGCGCGGGCGAGCGCAAGGCCCAGATCAGCGCTTCGCAAGGCAAACCGTAGCGCGTTGCTGCCGCCTGCTTTGTCATCGGTCCACTCACCCCAGGCCTGTAGGCGGGCATGCGGGCGGTCCATCCTGAGTTCGCTACGGTAAACCCCATCAACATCATGGGCAGACTCGAGCCACAAACGACCGAGCTCCAGGTCATCCAGCTCGACGTGGGCAATCCGGGCACTGACCGCCGGCAAACTGGCGGGCGACCGCGCGCTGAACACCGGCAACGAACTGGTTTCGGTATTCGCAAGCTGTGCGTCAGTCTTCAAATTCAACCGTGAAAGCGAGAGAGACACCTCGCCCGGACCACCGCTGCCGGGGGCGTCGCCACCGGCCGCTGCCCACGAAACCAGACCCTCGACCCGTGGACCGCTGAGACGCACGTCCAGTTCGCCATCACGTCCCTGCGCGTTCAACGCGACGGCCCCCAGATCCAGGCTGCCCAGCTGCAGGTGATCGGCGGTCAGCATCAGTTCGCGCAGCCCCGGCATGCCGCCCGTTGCGCCATCGCCCGCTGCGAGCCAGGAGGCAAGATCGATCCGCTCGACAACACCATGAATCGCCACACCGGACCGGCCCGGTGTTCGCGCCAGACGCCCCAGACCGATGTCTACAGCGCGCACTGCGCCATCCTCCCCCCAGACGACAATGCCATCAAGCGTGTCTGCCAACGACACATGCAACGGACCGACAACCGCGCCAAGCGGCAGCTCGATACGGGCCGGCATGGGCACGATGGCGGGCTTGAACAAGGGCTCCGGGAGATTGATGGCAACGCCGACCAAGGTCGAATCGAGGCGCAGAACAGGCGGATGATGCTCGATCGGACCATGACCGAATCCGGGCAATTCGAGGCCGATCTGCACGGCGGTTGACCCATCGAGGAAAGCAAAGCCTGGCAGCAGGTCGCGCACACTCGCCACCGACAGACTCTCAACATCCGCGTCGATCATGGTTCGACTGCCCGGCCCGACGCCGGTGTTGGTCACCCGCACCTCACCTTCGGCATCCCCCAGACGGACCTGCAGCGACTCGGCCTGAACGCCTGTATCGGAAAACGCCAGTCGACCATCAATGCGCTCCAGCACCAGTCCTCGGCGCGGCCAGGCGAGCGTGGCCGCGTCGAGATCGACATGTCCGACGACCTGTGGCGGATTGCCGCGGAACGGAATCCTCAGCTGCAACTCGCCGCGGTGCTGGCCATCAAGCTCGAACTCCTCGAGCAGATTCCGCATCGGCAATGGCATGACCGGCATGTGCGCGACGTACCCGAGCAGGGTGTCACCCGCTCCCGAAAAGCCTCCCGACGCAGACAGCTCGGCCTGCCCGAGATCGGGAATCGTCACATCCACACCGCTCAACCTGGCGCCTGCCGTCTCGGCGGTTGTATCGGTGATCGCCAGTCGGGCACCGTCGACCTCGACCAGTCCATCAATTCGGTCAAAAGCAGGCCATCCGCTGCCCGGATTCAGTTCGGCCTCTGCGATAACCGCAGAAACATGTAACGCATCATCGGCACGCACGTCGAAGTCACGGGTATAACCGCTCACCCGGACCTGCGCCTCGCGCACCGTGCCAGCCACAATGCTCTGATCGAGCCACGCGACGACGGCAGGCGGGATGTACGCGTCAGGCAGATAGCGCCCGAACCGGCCGACGTTGCCGTCCAGGCCTGCGGCAGTGACCGCCAGATCGAGGTAGGGCCGATCGCCGCCGACTGATTCCAACCTCAGACTGCCATGTCCATGCGCGTCTTCGTTGGCCGCTGTGAGCTGTTCCATGACCAACAACCAGCCGCGCCCGCCCCGTTGCCAGAAGCCTTCGGCAGACGCCACAGCAACCGGGATCACACCACGCAGCCAGCGTTGCAGTTCGAGCTCCATGCTACCGGCACTGACCTCGAAGTCGATGCGGGGCGGGTCAGCACGAAGCGTACCGGTCGCATTCAGCCGGTCGATCGCAGCAGTCGGCACCGGAGCCAGCTCCGGATCGCCAACGCGATGACGCCCCCCCGCAGGCGGCATCCGCACCCCAGCCAGTTCGAGAACATCCGGCAACATCGTCGGCTCGAGCCGGTCGAGCTCGATGGTCCAGGAAAAGACACCCTCGCCTGCAAGGAGTCCCGGCAACAAGGGAGCGTCGCCCTCCCGACGAAGCGTTGCTCTGGCGCGTCCGCCCCAGGCGTCGGGCAAACGCGCGTCGGCAATCATCTGCAAAGCGTCTTCAACAACACGCAGAGACACCTGCTCGATCAGGAGCGGATACTCGATACCCGCCGCATGATCGCGGATCAGGACCGAGACATCGCGCAGGATGAGACTGTCCGCGAGGTGCAGAGCGGGCGGCGACCAGCCAATACTCGCTCGATCGCCTTCCGGCAGTCCGGACACCGAGAAGCGACCCATTGCATCACGATCGACGACAAACTGCAGCGCGTCGACAACGACCTCACGCACATGCAGTTCACGCTGACTCAGCGACCGGCGAAGATCGATGCCTGCGGACAGGCGACCAACCGTGAGGGCTCCAGCGTCGACGTCGACAAGCTCGACATCCGAAGCAACCACGACCAGCGCACCATTGGCAACACGCAGATCAAGTCGGTCAACGTCAACAGTGACAGCGAGCCGAGCACCCAACGCGCTGGCGACAGCCTGACGCGCGCCGTCATGGTTCCAGAACACCAGCAGAGCAACTCCGGGGATCAGCAGCACAGCTGTCGACAACCACAGCAACAGCCAGGCAGTCAGGCGCAGCGACCGCCTCACGTCGGCGGGTCCGGCTGCTGCCGACTGCCGGCAGAGCGGCCTGTCACATCAACACCACGTCGAACTGATCCTGCGCATACAACGCCTCCGACTGCAGCGTGACCGGCCGTCCAATAAACGCTTCGACTTCCGCCACACTCATGCTTTCCTCATCTTGCAGACGTTCAACAACCTCGGGGGCGGCAAGGACCAGCAGTCGCCTGGCTTCAAACTGTCTGGCCTCACGGATGATCTCGCGAAAAATTTCATAACAGATCGTTTCGACCGTCTTGAGCGTTCCCCGCCCCTGGCAGACAGGGCAGGTTTCGCACAGCAGATGCTCCAGGCTTTCTCGCGTGCGCTTTCGCGTCATCTCGACCAGACCAAGCGCCGAGACACCACTGACCTGAGTCCGGGCATGGTCACGCTCCAGGCACTTGTCGAGCGCACGCAACACCTGACGGCGGTGTTCGGGGTCCTGCATATCAATGAAATCAATAATGATGATCCCGCCGAGATTGCGCAAGCGAATCTGTCTGGCGATCGCCTGCGCAGCCTCAAGGTTGGTCTTGAAGATGGTTTCCTCAAGATTTCGACGACCGACATACCCTCCGGTATTGACATCGACCGTTGTCATCGCCTCGGTCTGATCGAAAATCAGATACCCGCCCGACTTGAGCTCGACACGCCGCGACAGCGCTTTCTGGATTTCCTCCTCGACGCCGTAGAGATCAAAGATCGGCCGCCCGCCCTGGTACAACTCGACCCGATCGGCAATTTCCGGGAAAAAGCGCTCGCAAAAGGCAAGCATGCGCTCGTGATTCTCCCGGGAATCGACGCGTACCCGCTCCAGATCCCCTCGACCGAGATCGCGCAACACCCGCAGCACCAACGGCAGATCTTCATGAACAGCTGCGCCGATAACCGCCTGACCCGCGCGCATGACAATTTCGGCCCAGAGCTCACGCAGAAAATTCCGATCGGCATCGAGCAACTCGGCGCTGACATGCTCGGCGGCAGTTCGCACGATGTAGCCAACACCATCGCCTGCATCGACATACGATTGCACATGCATCCGCAAGCGCGCCCGCTCTGCTTCGTCGACGATCCGCGACGATACCCCCACGACCTGTGGTTGCTGCGGCAGCAGCACCAGATGGCGGCCGGCGACGGTCATTTGCGTGGTCAGTCGCGCACCCTTGCTGCCGAGCGGATCTTTCAGGACCTGAACCAGCAGCTCCTGACCTTCATGCAAGAGTTGACGAATATCCGGTGGCGTCCGACGCTGCCCGCACTCCTCGGGCACAACGGCGGAATCGACGACGGCGATATCCGACGCATGCAGAAACGCGGTGCGCTCGAGCCCGGCATCGATGAACGCCGCCTGCATACCGGGCAGGACGCGCTGCACCCGACCCTTGTAGATGTTGCCAACCAGTCCGCGTTTGCGGGTACGCTCGATCGTCAATTCCTGGACCACACCGTTCTCGACCAGTGCCAGCCGGGTTTCCTGTGGCGTACAATTGATCAGAATTTCCTCAGGCACGACCACCAGCCTGAGCAGGATCAGCTTCCCATTGGCGTTGATAGTCGATGGCAAACTCGTCAAGCAGATCGCACACCTCGAACAGAGGCAATCCCATGACGCCGGAAAAACTGCCGTCAAGGTGCTCGATGAACGCCGCAGCCAGCCCCTGGATGGCGTAGGCCCCTGCCTTGTCCCACGGTTCGCTGGTTCGCAGATAGGCGCGCAGATCACGCGGGTTGAGTGTTCGCAGCGTGACGGTGCTGACGCTGAGTCGACTTGCCTCCCGATCATCGACCAGTGCCACACCGGTCAGAACGCGATGGCTGTCACCGGACAATGATCGCAGCATCGCCTCGGCCTGTTCGGCATCGCGCGGCTTGCCGAGGATGCGCTCGCCGACGACAACGATGGTATCCGCAGCGAGAACGGGCAGTGGCGCCGTCTGACTGACCTGCTGCCAACCGGCGCGCGCCTTGGCCAGCGCAAGACGCAGCACCAGAACCTCCGGCGCTTCGTCATCGCTGAGCGGCGACTCATCGACCGTCACCGGCAAGGGATGAAAGGGAACCCCGAGCTGAACCAGCAGATCCTGTCGGCGCGGCGACTGCGACGCCAGATGAATCAGTGGTTTCTGTTCCGACATGGGCAGACCTCCGGGGGCAATGGCACCCGTTCAACGATGGTAAGGATGGCCGGAGAGCATGGTCCAGGCCCGATACAGCTGCTCGACCACCACCACCCGCACCAGCATGTGTGGCAAGGTCAGTCGCGACAGGCTCCAGCGTTGGTCACACGCCTCGAGCAGCGCCGATGACAGCCCGTCAGGGCCGCCGATGAACAATGTCACATGACGGCCATCGCGCATCCAGTCAGAGAGCATCGCAGCAAGCTCTGCACTGTCATGCTGGCGGCCGCCAGCGTCGAGCGCAATGCGCCTTGCGTCGTTCTGCGCGGCGGACAGCAGACGCCTGCCTTCAACGTCACGCGCACGTCGGGGATCGCTGCCGCGACCACGGTCACCCGTTGGCACGACGCGCAATTCCAGCTTCAGCTCTGGCGGCAATCGCCCGGCGTAGGTCTCGACACCATCGGCGACCCAGCTCGGCATTCGATCACCAACCGCAAGCAACTGCAGACGCAACAGTCAATCTCCGCGGTCAGCGTCAGCCCCTGGATCGTCGTCGACCCCCCAGATTCGCTCAAGCCGGTACAGCTCGCGAACCCGCGGCAGCATGACATGCACCACCGCATCGCCCAGATCAACCAGCACCCACTCGGCGACGTCCTCGCCTTCGACTCCAAGCGGGCGAATTCCCGCCTCGCGGGCCTTGTCGATCACATGCTCGGCAATCGACTTGACATGTCGCGCCGAATTGCCCGAAGCCAGATACATCGCGTCAGTGACATTGGTGCGCGATCTGACGTCAAACATCGCGCAATCGACCGCCTTCATCGCGTCCAGTGCGTCGATCACCAGTTGTTGCAACGGGTTGTCGAAGACATTCGACGGCTCTGCAGCAGGCTCTTGTTCCACAATCATTCATCACTCTCCTCCGGCAGCGGCGCCGGATCCGGATCAGGCCTCACGAGGCCTTGCGTAGGTGTCGGAGGCATGCAGCGCCTGACAGACACGATCAGGCACCAGGTAGCGCACCGAACGACCGACCGCGAGCCGCGCCCGCAAGTCCGTGGAGGCAATCGCCAGCGGCGTGACCGGCTGACGCAGCACCCCACCGGCCGATGACGCATCAAGCGCTGCCCAGCTCGGCACATTCCGCCCCGCAAGCCAGTCAATCAGCTGCGCAGGTGGGCCTCCTTCTACCCCTGGGCGGCTCATGACAACGACATGCGCATACAACGCAATCTCCTGCCAGCGATGCCAGGTCGGCAGCTGGTGGAAGCTGTCTTCGCCGAGCACCAGATACAATCTCGCAGCAGGGAGCGCGTTGTGCAGGCTGGCAAGCGTGTCAACGGTCCAGGAGAGCTGCTCGCGTCGCAGCTCCCGATCGTCCACGATCAACCGCGGTTCATCAGCGCAAGCCAGCCGCAACAACGACAGCCGCTCGGCAGACGCGCCGACTGCCGAGCGTCGATGCGGCGGCCGATGGCAAGGAATCAGTCGCAGCTGGTCAAGCTGCCCGGCTTCGACCACATCAAGCGCCGCGCGCAAATGGCCGTTATGCACCGGGTCGAACATGCCACCGTAAACGCCGATGCGCTGCATCAGTTCCTGCTCCGCATCAAGGGAAGACAGGAACAGTCAGTCGCGCACATGACCATCACCAATCACGATCCATTTGCTGCTGGTCAGCCCCTCGAGGCCAACAGGCCCACGAACATGCAGCTTGTCGGTACTGATGCCGATCTCGGCGCCAAGCCCGTACTCGAAGCCGTCGGCAAAACGGCTCGATGCGTTGACCATCACCGAGCTGGAATCGACCTCACGCAGAAACCGCCTGGCACGACCGATGTTTTCGGTGATGATGACATCGGTATGGCCCGAGCCATACCGTTCGATATGATGCATGGCAGCGTCAAGATCGTCGACGACGCGCACGGCGAGCACCGGAGCGAGATATTCGGTCGACCAGTCCGCTTCATCCGCGACAACCAGTTCGGGCTGCAGAGCGCGGCTCTGCTCGCAACCGCGCAGCTCGACACCCGCAGCAAGGTAGCGCGGCACCAGTCGCGCCAGCATCGCCGCTGCCACTGGCCTGGCGAGGAGGAGCGTTTCCATGGCGTTGCAGACGCCATAACGATGCGTCTTGGCATTGAACGCCACCGCCTCGGCCTTGTCCAGATCGGCCATGTCATCGACATAGACATGGCAGACACCGTCAAGATGGCGGATCACCGGCACGCGGGCATCGCGAATGACGCGCTCGATCAGCCCTCGCCCACCACGCGGAATGATCACGTCGATCAACCCTGTCAGGCCTGCCAGCACGCTGACCGCAGCCCGATCCGTGGTCGGCACGAGTTGCACGGCATCGCCAGGGAGGCCGGCATCCGACAGGGCCTGACGGATGCAGTCGGCAATCGCCGAACTGGAATGAATCGACTCGGAGCCACCGCGCAACACAACGGCATTGCCAGACTTGAGGCAGAGCCCGGCAGCATCCGCAGTGACGTTGGGTCGTGACTCGTAGATCATGCCGATCACACCAAGCGGGACCCGCATCCGGCCGATCTGGATGCCTGATGGCCGGAACGCCAGACCATCGACCATGCCGATCGGATCCGGCAAGGCAACCAGATCACGCAGCCCCTGCGCCATCGCTGCGATCCGTGGCGGCGTCAACGCCAGGCGATCAAGCATCGCCGCGTCAAGCCCTGCTTCGGTGGCGGCTGCCATGTCGAGGGCGTTGGCTGCCTGTAGCCGCTCCGTACCAGCCAGCAAGCTTTCGGCCATGGCGTCAAGCGCCCGATTCCGACTGGCGGTATCGCTGCGAGCCAGCTGCCGCGACGCAGCGCGTGCGCGCTCGGCCAGTGATCTGACCAGTGCCTCCGTCTGCGTCGAATGGTCTTTACCTGCACCCAACGCGTCGCCCTTGCGAGCTCCTGTCTTCATGTCTGCCATCTGTCTGTCCTGTCAGTGTTTCCGATTGCTGCCACAGCGACTGCCAGACGCCGCAGCGCAAACCACGGATCGGCCTCGGCCGCACGCCCCTTGGCGACGCGGTCTGCTGCCGCACAGGCCTGCAGGGCATGACGCCAGTCACGATCACCACCACGACGTACGGCGGCCCGAAACAGCGCCTGCCGCGGGCCAAACACCTTGTGTGTTCGCATCACCCCGGCCACGTCGCCGGTTTCACGCGCGAGGCACACCGCACGGACCGATCGGGTCAATGACCAGAGCGTCAGCAGCGTTTCAGCGCCTTCCTCGCGCAGACCGTCGAGCACGCGCAGCGATCGCCGAACATCTCCACTCAGAACAGCATCACCCAGTTCGAACGTTGAAAACCGCGCACTGTCCGTCACCGCATCCTGAACCAGTTCGGCGGCAAGCTGCCCGTCAACGTTGAGCATGCGTAATTTCTCGACCTGCTGCGCGGCAGCAAGCAGGTTCCCCTCGCTGCGCTCCAGCAGGATCGCCAACGCCTCGGCGGTCGGCGTCAGACCGACCGCCTGCAGACGTTGACGCAACCAGGTTTCGAATGCCCTGCCAGCGATCGGCCAGACGTGCACAAGAACACCGGCATGTTTGACGGCCGTCAGCCAGGCCGATTTCCTGGCCGCAGCGTCGAGCCGACCGCATCGCAACAGCAGGCAGACATCGTCAGGGGGAGCAGAGCAGAAACGTGTGAGACTGCGCGCGCCAGCCGCACCCGGACGCGCATCGGACAGCGTCAGTTCGATCAACTGCTGGTCACCGAACAATGACCGGTTGGCAAGCGCAGCGTCGAACTGCTCCCAGTCGAACCCAGCCCCCACCTGGAGCGCGGTGCGCTCGACGCTGCCTCGCTTTCGCAAGGCGGCGCGCACCAGGTCAGCCGCTTCACCGAGCTGAAACGGCTCCTCACCGGCTAGGCAATAGACCGGATGCAACCGCTTCGACACCGCCGCTTGCAGTTGCTCGGGCTTGACCTCCACGACTCAAGAGCCCTGCAACCGAGACACCAGTGCGCTGGCAGAGCTGGCTGCGGTCACTCATCCTCCGTCAGCGCATCACCCGCCAGAACCTGTAACCGCTCGACCAGCTGGAAAACGATGTCCCGTCGCAGGTCCTCGATCAAGAGTTCCTCGCGCCCTTCGCTGCCGAGCAGATCGTCGCGCTCGATGATCAGGCTCCGCGTCTGCTCCAGCCTGACCGGGCCGGCAAGGCGCTGCCCATCAGCACCGATCAGCTCCCAGGTCACCGTGTAATCAAGGTCGAACTCCTGCTCGGCAGCGCCGCGTGCACCGGACACCCGACGCCGCTCGACCTGCTCGTCGAGCAGGCGCATCGCAGGCACACCAGCTCGCGGTGGAACCACAACCGCACCGGTTCGACCGATCTGGCGGCGCAGTTCCGACGGCAGATCGCCGTCGCCAAACACCGATTCGACCGACACTGCCACACCGTCGAGCGACGGCATACCCGGCATCGAACCTCGCAGATGCCAGCCGCAACCAGCGAGTGCCAGCATCAGCACCAGCACGAAGACACGTGACACCATCCCCGACTCAGTTCGCGACAACATTGACCAACCGCCCCGGCACAATAACGAGCTTGCGCACCGTCTTGCCTGCAATCATGCGTTGCACATTCGGCTCCTCCAACGCCATCCGCTCCAATGTGGCCTGATCGAGATCCACCGCCACATCAAGCCGCCCACGAACCTTGCCATTGACCTGCACCACGAGAGTCAGCGACTCGCGCTCCATCGCTTCAGCATCGGCCTCCGGCCAAGCCGCATCGGCAACTGACTGCGCATGCCCGAGCGATCGCCACAAGACATCGGTCATGTGCGGAACGATCGGCGCCAGCAGCAACACCGCAGCCTCCAGCCCCTCGCCAAGCACTGCACGTCCCTGCGCCGAGCGATCGTCGGCGCCCTTGTACAGCGCATTGACCAGCTCCATCACCGCGGCGATGGCGGTGTTGTAGGTTCCACGCCGGCCAATATCGTCCGATGCCTTGGCAATGCAGTCATGGACCTTGCGCCGCAATTCGCGTTGCGCAGGGTCGAGCTGCTTGGCGTCCAATGCCGATGCCGGCCCGGCCTCGACATGACTGTGCACCAGTACCCAGAGCCGGCGCAAGAATCGAAACGCACCTTCGACTGCGCCATCGGACCATTCCAACGCCTGATCAGGCGGTGCAGCGAACATCATGAACAGGCGTACCGTGTCAGCCCCGTAGCGATCGATCAGCTCTTGCGGGTCAACGGTATTGCCCTTGGACTTGGACATCTTGGCGCCATCCTTCAGCACCATCCCCTGGGTGAGCAAGCGCAAGAACGGCTCATCCGAGTTCAACAACCCTTCATCACGCAACAGCTTGTGATAGAAGCGCGCATACAGCAGGTGCAGGATGGCATGCTCGATGCCGCCGATGTACTGGTCAACCGGGGTCCAGGCATCGGCTCGCCAATCGAGCATGGCTTCGGCGTTGTCCGCACAGGCAAACCGAGCGAAATACCAGGACGACTCCATGAACGTATCGAAGGTATCGGTTTCCCGCTCAGCGGGCGCACCACACTCAGGGCAGGGCACCCGAACCCAGTCTTCCATCCGCTTCAATGGCGAGCCGGCACCATCCAGCACCACATCCTCGGGCAGACGCACCGGCAGGTCTTCATCGGGAACAGGAACTGGACCACAATGCTGACAGTGAATGATGGGAATCGGCGCACCCCAGTAACGCTGTCGTGACACGCCCCAGTCACGCAGACGGAAGTTCACGCGACGCCGACCGATGCCGAGCGACTCGAGACGCTCGGCAATGGCAACAAAGGCTTCGCTGGAGTCAAGCCCGTCATACGGATCGGAGTTGATCAGCGGCCCGGGCTCGCTGTAGGCAGCGGATGCAAGGTCCGGCGCCGAGCCATCCGGCAGGCCGATCACCGGCCTGATCGGCAGGTCGTAGCGATGCGCGAATTCCCAATCCCGCTGATCGTGCGCGGGCACCGCCATGATTGCACCCGACCCGTAGTCCATCAGCACGAAGTTGGCGACCCAGACCGGAATCCGTTCCCCGGTCAGCGGATGAATGGCGCGCAGCCCGGTATCGCAGCCACGCTTCTCGAGCGTCGCGACAGCCGCCTCGGCAACGCCGCTGCCGGCACACTCGGCGATGAATGCAGCCAGTGCCGGATCGGACTCGGCCAGTTGCCGAGCGACCGGATGCTCGGGCGCGAGCCCCATATACGTGACACCGAACAGCGTATCCGGTCGGGTGGTGTAGACAGTCAGCTGTTCGTCACGCCCGTCGAGGGCAAAGTGCAGCTCCACCCCCTCGGAGCGCCCGATCCAGTTGCGCTGCATGGTACGCACCCGCTCCGGCCAACCATCCAGCCGATCAAGCGAGGACAGGAGCTCGTCCGCATAATCGGTGATGCGCAGAAACCATTGCGGGATCTCGCGCCGCTCGACCAGCGCACCGGATCGCCAGCCACGCCCGTCAACCACCTGCTCGTTGGCAAGCACGGTCTGATCAACCGGATCCCAGTTGACGGTGGCGGTCTTGCGATAGGCGATGCCCTTGCGGAAGAGCCGGGTGAACATCCATTGTTCCCAGCGATAATAGGTCGGATCGCAGGTGGCGAACTCGCGGGACCAGTCGTAACCGAACCCCAGCCGCTGCAACTGACCACGCATGTAGGCGATGTTCTCGCGCGTCCAGTGCGCCGGATGCACACCGTTCTGCATCGCAGCGTTCTCGGCGGGCAGGCCGAAAGCGTCCCAGCCCATCGGCTGGAGCACCGAATATCCGCGCATGCGATGGTAGCGACTGATCACATCGCCGATCGTGTAGTTGCGCACATGCCCCATGTGCAGCTTGCCACTCGGGTAAGGAAACATCGACAGGCAATAGAAGCGAGGCTTGTCAGCATCCTCGACAGCAAGAAACGCCTGATCATCATGCCAGCGCTGCTGCACACGCGGTTCAAGCTCGATAGGATTGTAAGCCTCAGTCATGTTCCACTCATCACAACGCCGATGTTTTCCGGATGGAGTATACGGGAATCAAGGCAGGAGTTCAGTCTCATGAAAAAACCCACAACACCCCCGCCTCGTCGGGACAATGCCTACGAAACAATGCTCGGGCGGGTTGTCGAGGCGATGGACAAGGCCGGCGAAGACGCCCGCCCGCGGCTGCGGGAAGCGCTCGATCGCGCGCGGCGTCTCGCGGTGGATCTCGGCGAGCTGAGCCGTGAAGAAGCCGACAAGATCAGCGACTACGTGACGCGGGATGTCGAAGACGCCGCGCGCTACCTCGCCGAACAGGAAGACGATCTATCCGGATGGTTTCACATGGACGTGAAACTGCTCGAACATTGGCTGCTCGATACGTTCGGCAGCCTCGCCGACCGAACGAAGCTGGAACTCGCCGCGCTTGACCAGACACTAGCGCGCAACGCGCGCTGGTATGCTGGCGAGATGGCCGGCCCGGGCGTCCTCGCCTGTGAAAGCTGCGGCAAGCAGATTCATCTGACTCGGGCCGAGCAGCTGCCCACCTGTCCGGCATGCAACGCTGCAGTTTTCATCCGCCTGAGTCGAAATGGCGGTTTCGCCGAGATCGACACGCGCCGATCCTGACCATCGAATCGGCGCAGACGCCAACCAGCGAGGCAGGCGCCGGCTGGGTGGTCAGATTGCAGCGTCGTCCTGCTCGCCGGTGCGAATCCGCACGGCACGCTCGACAGCGGTGACGAAGATCTTGCCGTCGCCGATCTTGCCGGAATTGGCTGCGGCAACAATGACCTCGACGCACCGTTCCGCCAGATCGTCGGCAACGACGATGTCGAGCTTCACCTTGGGAAGGAAATCGACAACATATTCCGCGCCCCGATACAGTTCGGTGTGCCCCTTCTGACGCCCGAACCCCTTGACTTCCGTCACCGTCATGCCGGTAACGCCAATCTCCGACAGCGCCTCTCGCACGTCGTCAAGCTTGAACGGCTTGATGATGGCTTCAATCTTTTTCATTTCCGACCTCTCGACATATTGACCGCCTGGATGGGCGCAGACAGCGGCTGAAATCCGGACATGATCGGATAGCGCCGCTCCCGCCCGAAAGCCTTGCGGGTCACCTTGACCCCCGGCGCCGACTGCCGACGCTTGTATTCGTTTCGATGCAACAGCGTCAGAACCTGCGACACGACTGCCGGATCTTCACCCGCCGCGAGCAACGCCGATGCTGACTGGTCCTGGTCGACGTACGCGTCCAGAATACGATCCAGCGTCGGATAGGATGGCAATGAATCCTCATCCTTCTGGTCTGCACGCAGCTCGGCAGTCGGCGCCTTCAACAGCACCCGTTCGGGCATCACCGCCTGGCGGGCATTGCGCCACCTGGCAAGCCGATACAGCACGGTCTTGTAGACGTCCTTGAGCGGTGCGAAACCACCACACATATCGCCATACAGCGTTGCGTAGCCGACCGCATACTCACTCTTGTTGCCGGTGGTCAGCACCATGGTGCCGAACTTGTTCGACAGTGCCATGAGCAACAGACCGCGACACCGTGACTGCATGTTCTCTTCGGTCACATCGTCGTCGCGGCCAACGAACAGCGGACTCAGCGTCTCGCGAGCTGCCGAGAACATCGACTCGATGGACAGGCGACTGTAACGGATTCCCAGCAATCGCGCGCAGGCTTCGGCATCGTCGTGACTCTCCTGCGACGTGTAACGCGAGGCCAGCATCACGCCATGCACCTGGTCGGCGCCCAATGCATCAACGGCAATCGCCGCAGTCATTGCCGAGTCGATCCCGCCCGACAGACCGAGCACGACTCCCGGAAAACCATGCCGCCTGACATAGTCGCGTGTCCCGACCACCAACGCCGAGTAGGTCAGCGCATCGTCATCGGGCAGTTCGGCAATCATGCCACGACGCACCGAGAACGTGTTGTCAGCGTTGATAGCGAGGTCGACGGGCAGCAGCCTTTCGACAAAGGCAGGCGCGCGCGCTGCAACCTGTCCCTGCGCGTCGAGCACGCAGGAGACGCCATCGTAGACGACTTCATCCTGGCCACCGACCGGGTTGACGTAGACGACCGGGACCGCACCGTGCTGCTGCCGCTCACGAATGACTGCCTCGCGCTCGAACACCTTGCCACGGTGATACGGAGAGGCGTTGATGTTGACCACCAGCCCGGCGCCAGCCGCCACGGCACGTTCGTATGGGCCCGGATGCCAGAGATCCTCGCAGATGGTCAGCCCCACCCGCACGCCATTCAGCTCGAACAGCAACGGGGTGTCATCACGCTCGAAATAGCGTCTTTCGTCAAAGACGCCGCGATTCGGCAGATGGCACTTATGATAGACGCCAAGCACACGGCCATCGCGTATCGCAAACGCAGCATTGAACAGCCGCTCCTCGACCTTGCGAGGGGCGCCGAACACCAGCGTGATTCCGGGCACTGCCGTCCGCAGATCGGCAACAGCCGTATCGACCTGTGCCATCACATCGGATCGGTACAGCAGATCGTCGGGCGGATAGCCGGTCAGCGCAAGCTCCGGGAAGACGACCATGTCGGCAGCATGATCGTCTCTGGCAGCCAGCGCGGCGGCAGCAATCCGGCGCGCATTACCGCTCATGTCACCGACCGGGAACGCGCACTGCGCCATCACCACGCGGATCATGCACACCTCACGGCAGGCATTGGCCAATGATCCTGCTCGGCGGAGTCGGCAGGTTGTTGCTCACGCGTCAATCAGGCGCTTCATCGTTGCACCGATATCCGCCGGGGAACGCACCGTCACGACGCCAGCCGCCTCCAGGGCAGCGAACTTGTCGTTGGCCGTCCCCTTGCCGCCGCTGATGATGGCCCCGGCATGCCCCATGCGTTTGCCGGGCGGCGCAGTGACACCGGCGATGTAGGCAACGACCGGCTTGCTGACGTGTTCCTGAATGTACGCGGCAGCCTCTTCCTCGGCCGAGCCGCCGATCTCACCGACCATGACGATGCCCTCGGTCTGCGGATCGTCGCGGAACAGAGCCAGCACATCAACAAACGACATGCCCTGGATCGGGTCACCACCGATACCGACACACGTGCTCTGGCCGAGTCCGGCGTCGGTGGTCTGCTTCACCGCTTCGTAGGTCAGCGTTCCGGAACGGGAGACGATGCCGATACGGCCCGGCAGATGAATGTGGCCCGGCATGATGCCGATCTTGCATGCGCCGGGCGTGATCACACCGGGGCAATTCGGCCCGATCAGGCTGACGTCGGGATAGTAGGCCAGCGCCGCCTTGACCCGCAGCATGTCGAGCACCGGAATTCCTTCGGTAATGCAGGCGATGACGCGGATACCGGCGTCCGCCGCTTCGAGGATCGCGTCGGCTGCGTAAGCACCCGGCACATAAATCATGGTGGCGTCGGCGCCCGTCTCGCGGACAGCGTCGTGCACAGTGTTGAACACCGGCCGGTCAAGGTGCGTCGTCCCACCGCGCCCGGGAGTGACCCCACCGACGACGCGTGTTCCGTAGGCGATCGCCTGTTCGGCGTGAAAACTGCCCTGCTTGCCGGTAAACCCCTGGACGATGACCCGGGTGTCATTGTCGATCAATACGCTCATGCTGTTTGCCTCGGTGTTAATCCGTGTCGAAGGGCGGGACTCAGGCTGACTGGCCGACGGCGGCAACGACCTTGCGTGCCGCGTCGGTCAGGTCATCCGCTGCAATCAGATCCAGCCCACTGTTGGCGAGCAGTGCCTTGCCCTGCTCGACATTGGTTCCTTCCAGACGGACCACGACCGGGACCTTCACCCCGACCTCCTTGACGGCACTGATGATTCCCTCGGCAATCATGTCGCAGCGAACGATGCCGCCAAAGATATTGACCAGAATCCCCTCGACCGCAGAGCTTGACAGGATCAGCTTGAACGCGGCTGCGACGCGCTCGGCGGTGGTTCCGCCACCAACGTCGAGGAAGTTGGCAGGCGAGCCGCCATGCAGCTTGACCACGTCCATGGTCGCCATCGCGAGGCCGGCGCCATTGACCATGCAACCGATGTTGCCATCCAGCGTGATGTAGTTGAGGTTGTGCTCGGCGGCCTCGACTTCGGCGGGGTCTTCCTGACTGGTATCGCGCATCGCCGCCACAGCCTTGTGCCGACCGACCTCAAGCGCGTTGTCGTCAACATTGAGCTTCGCATCGAGCGCCAGCAACTGATCATCGCCTGTCACGATCAGCGGGTTGATCTCGATCAGACCGAGATCGGTCTCGACGAACAACCGGTAGAGCGCCGACATGATGGCAACCAGTTGATTGACCTGCCGACCTTGCAGGCCGATGGCAAAGGCCACCTTGCGGCACTGATATGCCTGCAGGCCGACGACCGGGTTGACCTCCACGGTGACGATGCGCTCCGGTGTGCGCTCGGCGACTTCTTCGATTTCCATGCCGCCATCGGCAGACGCCATGAACACGATACGTTTGCTGGCGCGATCGACCACCGCACCAAGATAGAGTTCGTTACGAATATCCAGCCCTTGCTCGACCAGCAGGCTGTTGATGGGCAGGCCGTGTGCGTCAGTCTGATGCGTGACCAGGCGCTGACCGAGGATCGATTGTGCGTACGCGCGAATCTCGTCGACACTCTTGCAGACCTTGACGCCACCGGCCTTGCCACGCCCGCCGGCATGCACCTGCGCCTTGACAACCCACGCATGACCACCGAGCTGGCTGGCAGCGTCGACAGCGGCATCCGCGTTGTCAGCCACGCTCCCTTGTGGGACTGGAATCCCGTAGCGTGCAAACAACTCCTTGGCCTGATACTCGTGTAGATTCATCGACGCGGCGCTCCCCCGTTGTGAAAGATCACGCCAATTCTCGCCCAAACGCCCGAGCAAAGCAAAAGCCTGCAGCGATCAGCGGGCAAATGTGACCCATTTCACGAAACCGGACACCTCACTCGTGTTTGCCCTCGACACGACCCGATAACATCAGCCCCGATGGAGGTAACAAGGCACTGGTCCGTTACCGCCCGTCATCATCATCCCCTTCCCATTTTGACCACGGAGAGGTCCCATGCGCTCATCATCCGGATTTACCCTGATCGAACTCATGGTTGTCGTTGCGATCGTTGGCATTCTCACAGCCATCGCGCTCCCCCAGTACCAGAACTACGTCGCCCGGTCGCAATTCGCCGAGGCCGGCACGCTGCTGCGTGGCGCCCAGATCAGCATCGAGGATCTGGTGCTTCGCCGCGGCCATGGCAACACCGGCATCAGTCTCGATGATACCCCGCCGCCGTTTCGCACCCTGGGACGCCACGGCGCCATTACCAGCATCGATGACGGTGACTCCCGCTTTACCGTGACGTACAGCTTTGGCGTCGAAACGACCACGGTCACGCCTCGGCTGACGGGTGGCACTGTCATTCATGCCTACGAGAACGACGCCTGGGCCTGTGAAGCTGTCTCGCCGGCGACACTCCGCGCGTTCGCCAGCGGGCTGTGCGACAACAACCCGGATCCTTGAATCGACACGCTCCCGCTCTGATCAGGAAAACGACACGGCAACAGCCCGATCTGCGGAGCAGCATGGTAAACTGTCCATCGGCACTAGCGGTCGGCGCAGGGCAGCAAGCTGCTCCGCTCGAATGTTCCGCAGTGAACAGACCACATCACCTGATGGCTAGATGGAGGCTTCAGCGCGGATGAACACTCTCGAGGCGCCCGCTGACAAACCCTACGGCATCCGTATCCGGCTGCCCGACGATGCCCCGTTGCGCGCCGATCATCTGCTCGGCCCGGAGTGGGAGTCCTGCCAGTGGTTCGCGACGCGCACGGAGCGCGATCGCACGCTCGACAGCATGCGCACCAGACATCCCTGGTCTCGCCCCGGCGATATTCCGGCACTCGTTTACGATATCATCGATCCTTGAGCATGCAACAACACCATCAGACTCGGCCGGAAATCACGGTGGACGGTGCTGACGCGTCTCCTGCGCGCGCGCGTCACCTGCTGTCCCCAACTCGACTCGGCACGCTCGCGCTGCGCAATCGCGTCATCATGGCGCCGCTGACGCGCCAGCGCAGTCTGCAACCCGGCAATCGTCCGCATGCCCTCAACGCGCAATACTACGGACAACGCGCCAGCGCCGGGATGATCATCGCCGAAGGCGCGCAGATCTCTCCGGAAGGTCAGGGCTTCGCCTGGACGCCCGGCATCCATGACTCTGCACAGGTTGATGGCTGGCGGCTGGTAACCGATGCTGTCCACGCCCGAGGCGGAACCATTGTGCTGCAACTGTGGCATGTCGGGAGAATCTCGCATCGACGCCTGCAACCCGGCGGCGCGGCGCCTGTTGCGCCGTCGGCAGTCCGCGCCGACGCGCGTTGCTTTATCCCCGGAGCCGTCGAAGGAACCGGCGAGCTGGTCGATTGCGATACGCCGCGCAGCCTCGGCACGGCCGAAGTTGCCGACGTCGTCGAGCAGTTTGCGCGTGCAGCACGGCTGGCCGATGCAGCCGGGTTTGATGGCGTCGAAGTGCAGGCCGGCAACGGCTTTCTCCTTGACCAGTTCCTGTGCACCAGAGCCAATCAACGCAGCGATGCTTACGGTGGCTCGACGTCGGCCAGACTTCGTATCGTGCTCGACGTACTCGACGCCGTGATTGCGGCAATCGGTGATGGCGGGCGCGTCGGCATCCATCTCTCACCGCTCGGCACCATGAACGACACCCGGCATCACGACCCGGAACCGCTGTTCAGATCGCTGGTGTCCGCGATCGACGAAAGGCGCCCTGCCTACCTGCACCTGAGCGGCGCGCAGGCGGATGCAACAGACTTGATCAACGCGCTTGCCGCACGCTATCGGGGTGCGCTGATCCGCGCTGGTGGCTACGATGTTGCCCGCGCTGAATCGGATCTGGCAGCAGGCGCCATCGATGCGGCAGTCTTCGGCAAGCCGTTCATCTCCAACCCCGACCTGGTGGAACGCATCGCGGCTGACGCGCCCTGGGCGATGGCCGATGACAGCACCTTCTACGGCGGTGGCGCCGCCGGCTACACGACCTATCCAAGCCTTGGAGAAATGCCCGATCAGGCCGAGAGCCCGGCGCAACGATCCACTGGCGGCGCAGCGCAGCGTTGATCCGCGACGAAACACTCGGCACGCAATCGCGTCCTTCACGGGGTGCAGGCTGGTGGCTCGCGTGGGGGTTGCTTGTCCTGACCACGCTGTTCTGGGGTGGCAATTTCGTGCTTGGCAGAGCGGTGTCGAACGACATCCCGCCAGTGGCGCTGGCATGGTGGCGCTGGGCACTCGCGCTGCTGCTGATCGCACCCTTCGCCATCCCCAGCGTCTGGGCGATACGCCATCAGCTGCTGCCCAACTGGCGCTACCTGCTATTGGTGTCGATCCTGAGCGTCACCATCTTCAATACGTTCACGTATCTGGGCCTGCAGACACTGCCAGCCACCAACGCGGTGATCATGCTGTCATCCGCGCCCGTGCTGATCCTCGTCCTTGCCTGGCTGCTGAACGCCAGAGCGCTGGTGCCCCGACAGCTGGTCGGCACGCTGCTGTCGATCGTCGGCGTACTGGTGATCGTTGCCGAAGGGCAGCTGACCAGCCTCTCCGGCCTGCTGTCAGGCGGTAGCGGCAACGTCTGGATCCTGCTGGCAGTCCTGTCCTGGGCCACCTACTCGGTCCTGCTGCAACGGCGACCGGAAGGCATCGGCGGGTTCGCTTTCTTCGCCATCACTGCCGCCGTCGGTTGGGTCGTCCTGACGCCGTTTTTCCTGATCGAACACCTGTGGCTGGGCAGGCAAATGGTCTGGACGCCTGTCGCAGCGTTCAGCATCCTCTACCTGGCGTTGTTTGCCAGCATCCTGGCGTTCACGTTCTGGAATCGTGGTGTGGCGGTGCTCGGTGCAGGATCGGCGGGGCACACAATCCATCTGATCCCGGTCTGGGGTCTCGTGCTTGCCGCAGCCCTGCTCGGCGAGCGGCTGATGGCATATCACTGGATCGGCATACTGGCGATCGTGTTCGGGATCGGACTTGCGACCATCCAGCGTCAGGCAGACTCCTGACCGTTGAACTCCGGATCCAACCATGGAGAGGGTGTTGATTGGCGGTCAGTCAGCAGGCGTCGGCAGCAACAGACGCCATCGACCACGCCCTCGGTTGACATGCTGGCGGCCAGCCTCGGCCGCGCGCGCCGAATCACCGGCACACACCGCCGAGACGATCTCGCGATGTTCGTCGTTCGAGACGCGCATCTGCTGCGGATCGGACAACACCATCTGACGCGCGAGATGCGACTCCCGCCAGAGATCGTTGGCAATCGTACTGGCCCGGTGATGATTGGCCATATGCATCAGATGATCATGGAAGCGGACGTTGGCATGGTAGTAATTCAGCCCGTCGCCGCTGGCAATTGCAGCATCCATCTCGTCGACCAGCGCTTGCAGCGCCTTGCAATCGTCAGACGTCACGGCGCGTGCGGCACGCTCGCAAATGAACGCCGTGATCATTTCGCGGATCTCGGCGTTCTCTTCGAGCTCGCGCTGGCTGAGCGTGCGAACAAACACGCCCTTGTTGGGAACGCTGACCAGGAGGCCGGACTTGATCAGGCCGCTACGCGCCTCGCGCAGGATGCCACGCGTCACATTCAGCTGTTCAGCAAGGCGCTTTTCGTTGATGCGCTCACCCGGCTTGACATCACCGCGCATGATCATCCGCTCGATCTCTTCGGCGATCAACGTGCTCACCGACTTGCCTCGGCGTAACGCAATATCGTCGGCCAGGCTGGACAACGTATCCATGTCCGCTCCTCCTCGGCCGGATCCGACCCGACGACCCGGCAACCCTCAGATTAAACAGTGTTCGAAACGCCCGCACCACAACACATGCGGGCAAAAGCCTGCGTCAATGCCCGCCGACGGCAAGCCCGGCAAGCGGTTCGACCAACGGAGCCACTGACGGCAGATCATCCACCGACCAGATCGCAGCGATCAAACGATCCTGATCAGCCCGGCCCAGCCGGTCTTCACAGCATACACGGAACTTGTCCTCAAGCTCGCCATCGGTCATCGGCTTGGCAGGCCCGCCCCGATACCGTGTATCGGCATCTCTGGTCAGCGTACGGCCATCGCGCGTCACCACCTCGATGCGGGAGCGGATCAGTTCGAAACCCATCGATTCGATCTCGGCATCGCGAACGGTTTCGATCCGCCGCTGCATGGCCTGCATCGCCTCGCCACCAACAAACGCGTCGGTGAACTCGTTCGGGCCAGCCTGACGCCGCAGCACGATCATTGACAACAGCGCCTGCATCGAGAACTTCGCCTGCAGATGATTGGCTGCAATCGGGTAACGGATCGGATCGAGAATATTGGAACCGGCATGGAAGCGGATCCGCTCGACCTCCTCGGGCTGCAGATCATGCTCACACACCAGCGCAAGCATGGCGTCCATCGATTGATGCGTCAGAATCCCCGACGGGTACGGTTTGATGCTGACGCCGGGTGCAACGATGTTCAACGGATTGCCGAGTCCGTTGGCAAGTTTGTCCGGGGTATGACCTCCTCCGAGCACCTGCATGAACCCCCAGCGACCATCGAGCGCCTCGGGGTCAGCGGCAAAGCCGCGACGGGCAAGCAACGCTGCGGTGATGCCGTTCTCAGCAGCACGCCCCACATGCAACGGCTTGGTCATGGTGCCGAAGTTACAGCGGATGCCGGCGGCAAGACTGGCGGCAATGCCGAACGCGTGGGCCAGTTCACGACCACGCAGCCCGAGCAGTTTTGATGCCGCCGCACAGGCGCCGAAGGTTCCGACCGTCCCACTGCTGTGGTGGCCACGCCGGTAATGATCCGGCGTCATCCACTCGGAAATCTTGCACTCGACCTCGAATCCGGTCTGAAAAGCCAGCATGAGATCACGACCACTCACCGACTCGAGCGTCTGCGCCACGCACAGCGCAGCAGTCAGCGGAGGGACCGACGGATGCGTCAACAACCCGTACATGTGCGACGGGTCTTCGCTGACCTGGGTATCGTCCCAATCATGCGCATGGCCGGATGTTGCCAGAACCCGTGCTGCCAACGGCGCCGGGACCCGCACCCCCTGCCCACCGAGCAGCAAGGCATCGGCGCGACCGCCCTGGTCCAGAGCCTCGGCGACCAGGATACCGACCGCCGGCTCGGTGGCGCCCGCGACATACAGACCCAACGTGTCAAGCATGCAGCGGCGACCAATTCGTACGGCCTCGTCAGGCAGTCGGGACCGATCGAGTGATTCGACGAAATCAACCAGCATTGCGGTGATCGTCCGGGTCTGACTATTCAACGCACAATCCTCCAGAATAAACGTCCGCCAGGCCCGCGTGCCGACAGACACTACAATGCATCGGTTCAGGCATCCTGGACGGCCGCCGCCAGCGCCTTGCCGCAATCACTGGTGCTCGCTGTACCGCCCATGTCCGCGGTGCGCAGCGCCGGATCCTGGATCACCGTCTCGATCGCCCGCAGCACGCAGGCAGCAGCGCCGGCCTGGCCAAGATGCTCCAGCATCATCGCCCCCGACCACACCTGGCCGACAGGGTTGGCGACGCCACGACCGGCAATATCGGGAGCAGACCCATGAACCGGCTCGAACATCGATGGAAAACGCCGCTCGGGATTGATGTTGGCCGACGGCGCGATGCCGATCGATCCGGCAACCGCAGGGCCAAGATCAGAGAGAATGTCGCCGAACAGATTCGAGCCGACAACCACATCGAACCAATCGGGATGCTGGACGAAATGCGCCGTCAGGATGTCGATGTGAAACTGATCGGTTTCGACGTCGGGATAGTCCTGACACATGGCAGCGAAGCGCTCGTCCCAGTAGGGCATGGTGTGCATGATGCCGTTGGATTTTGTTGCAGACGTCAGCTTGCGACGCGGACGCGTCATGGCCAGCTCGAACGCGTAGCGCAGAATGCGGTCGACGCCGCGCCTGGTAAAGACCGACTGCTGGCTGACGAACTCGTGCTCGGTACCGCCGTACATCCGCCCACCGACTTCGGAATACTCGCCTTCGACGTTTTCTCGCACCACGTAAAAGTCGATATCGGCTGCACCGCGACCGGCCAGCGGACTCTGAATACCTTGCAGGAGACGGACCGGCCGAAGATTGACGTACTGGTCAAACTCACGGCGTATCGGGATTAACAGCCCCCACAGCGAAACATGATCAGGGACACCCGGATAGCCGACGGCACCGAGATAGATGGCATCATGACCGCGAATGCCATCGAGCGCATTGGCCGGCATCATGCGGCCGGTTCGAGCGTAATGTTCGCAGCTCCAATCACGCTGATCCCACTCGAACGTCAGGCCGAAACGCGCGCCCACGGCGTCGAGCACCCGCATGCCTTCCGGCACGACTTCCCGGCCGATACCATCACCCGGAATCACGGCAATCGTATAGCGCATCCCAACCCTCCATCCTGATCACACGGCAGTTGATCCATCGACGATGACACGCTGACAGGGAAACTGCCTGATGGCGGAAGAGTGTCAACATTCGACAATTGTGTCAACGCTGTCGACAACCTGCTTTGCCTTCGGGCAGCACGGCCCGGCGCAGTGTCGGCCGCACCGGGACCTGACAGGCCAGCGCGCACCAGTATCGCCCGAGAACCCGCCACTGATACAGCCACCAGCCCGCCGGCGAGCCATGCTGCGCTGGCAGCGACAACAGACGCGCCGGATCGGATTGCACGATCAGGTCGGCAAAACCGATCTGCAGACCAAGCCCCAGCGCCTTGGCGACAGCCTCCTTCAACGTCCAGATGCGGATGGCCGACGCATCGCGATCACCATGCGCAGACAACCACAACCGTTCGGACTCGGCCAGAAAGCGTTTGACCACCGCCGGCGCCACCGGCCGATCGACCGCCTCCAGGTCGATACCGACCCGCACTCCCTCGCCGACAACGCTCGCCACCACCCCAGCGGTATGACTGAGATTGACATCGAGCCGAGGCGCGGTCGGCCAGACCAGTCGCGGTTTGGCACCGGGGGTCGGCTGGACAAACACCAGCTCCGCCGCGGGGACTGCAAGCAGCGCCGAGAGCTGCCAGCGCAGCAGACCATGCGCCGCCACATACTCGCACCGACGCTGATCGGGCAGGCTGTTCGCGCGCGCACGCTCGTCTGCCGACAGGCTGCGCTCGAAGCGGACGGACTGCTCGACGCTCAGCGACTCCGTCGCGAGCCAGTCAAGATGGACCGTCGGCTCCGCATCGCTCAGCAGCGCTGTTCTGGTATGATCACTCACAGATATTGAACGTTCACGCATGATCGGAGCCCCATCTGCCCGATCACCGGATCAGGCAACGCCTCCCGCGGCGTTGGACGCATGATGCATACGATACCCCGATTCCCGCACCCATTCCCGGACGATCGCGGTGACTACCGCATGAACGTCGAACCGCACGTCGCTGGGCGTCCTGGTACGCCGTTCGCCGCGCGCTTTGATCTTGACGCGCACTATCTTGATGAGGTCGCCGAGCGAGAGCGCGTGCTGCTCGCCGACCCTGCGCGCTGCCAGGTTCTGCCGCACATGCACCTGGCCGAGTGGGATACCATCGAATTGCTGATGGAATCGCTGGCTCACGATTATCCGGCGGACTTCGCCCTTGAACGCGACGGGGAACGCTGGCGCTGGCAGAACCACCGGCTCGGTATCGACCAGACTTTCACATTCGGCGACCCGGCGACACTGCCGAGGCCGCCATTCGAGTACATCACCCGACAGCTACAGGGCGACTTCACCCTGCATGATCAGCAAAACGGCACGCTGACTCTCGATGGCGGAATGCTCACCACGCAGGCCGGCTGGTCGCTCGACTTCAACCTCGGCATGGACTTTCATGCACTGCATGCGCCGGTCCCCGCCGATGCGACGGCTGACCTGTTCGATCGCGCACTGGCGTTTCTGTTGGCTCTGCGTGTCGGAGAGCCGGTGCGGCGAGTCAACTGGGGGCTGACCGCGAGCCGGCGGATGGACCTGTCCCCGGAAACGCATCACCGCTGGGCGCATGAGCGCTGCACCGTCAACGCCGACAATGTCGGCGAGCGTGTCCACCTGCGCGTGGAATTGCAGGCGCTGTTCAGGCTGCCACGCAGCAATGCCATCCTGTTCAGCATCCGCGCGTATCTGGTCAGCCTGAATGCACTTCGCCTGGTTCCGGAGCAGGCGCAGCGGCTGCGACGGGTGCTGCAGACCCTTCCGCCCAGCGTCATCGCCTACAAGGACCTGAACAGGTACCATCACCTCGTGCTTGATCATCTCGCGCACCCGTCTTGTTGAGGATCACACCATGACCAACACCCCTGTCACGGACCACCGCTTCCCGGACGCGGTGCACATGACCGAGGTCGGCCCTCGGGATGGCCTGCAAGCGCAGAGCTGCCAGGTCAGCACCGCCGACAAGATCGCCCTGATCGAGGCGCTGATCGACGCCGGCGTTCGCGACTTCGAGGCAACCGCCTTCGTCTCGCCACGCGCCGTCCCGCAACTCGCGGACGCGGCAGAGGTCATCGCCGGCATCGACCCTGCGCGACGGACGCGTGCCACCCTCGGCGCACTGGTCCCCAATCTGCGCGGCGCCGAACGCGCCACCGCAGCGGGCGTCGATGCGATGATCGTTTTCGTCTCGGCGTCGAACAGTCACAATCTGAAAAACCTCAACTGCTCGCGCGCCGATTCGCTGACCGCGTTTCAGGCGGTCGCCGAACACGCCCGCAGCAGCAACACGCCGCTGCACGGCGCCATTGCGACAGCGTTCGGGTGTCCGTTCGAAGGCGATGTGCCGGTCGCGAACGTGGTCGACATCGCCAGGCGCTACCGGGAGCTGGGAATCCGCCGCATCGCGCTCGGTGACACCACCGGCATGGCAACGCCGGCACTGGTCAGGGAGCGCTGTGACGCTCTCCATGCCGCTGTTCCCGACATCGATCTCGCGCTGCACTTCCACAACACGCGCGGCATCGGGTTGGTCAATGTCTACGCCGGGCTGGCGGCCGGCGTTCGTCGCTACGAGTCGTCGCTCGGCGGCGTTGGCGGATGCCCGTTTGCCGCTGGCGCCACCGGCAACATCTGCACCGAGGATCTGGTCTACCTGCTGCATGAATGTGGGATTCACACCGGTCTCGACCTCGATGGTCTGTGCAGCGCTGCGCGTCGTCTGCAGGAAATGCTCGGTGAGCGCCTCCCCGGTCAGGTCATGAAAGCCGGGCCACGGCTGCGGCTGAGCACGATGGACAGCGTGGCAACGGCGTGCGGATGACAGACGATACCGCACAACAGACGCGTCAAGCGTTGCGCAAGCCGCTGGACGGTATCCGCGTCATCGACCTGACGCGGGTGCTCTCCGGCCCGTTCTGCACCATGCTGCTTGGCGACATGGGCGCCGAGGTCATCAAGATCGAACCACCCGGCAAGGGCGATCCGGTCCGCAAACAGGGCGCTTGTCGCAATGGCCTGAGCTGGTATTTCGCTGCGTTCAACCGCAACAAGAAATCGGTCGAGCTCGACCTCTACAGCGAGAGCGGCAAGGCGGACCTGGCCGCCCTGCTCAGCGACGCCGATGTGCTGGTCGACAATTTTCGACCGGGCGTGCTCGCGCGCATCGGCTTCGGGCCAGAGCGCCTCAACGCGATCAACCCTCGGCTGGTCAGCTGCAACATCAACGGCTATGGAACCGACGGCCCGCTGTCCGAGCGTCCGGCGTTCGATTTCATCATCCAGGCGATGAGCGGGTTCATGAGCGTCAACGGCGACCATGACCAGCCGCCGATGCGCAGCGGTCAACCGATCACCGATCTGATCGGTGGCCTGTACGGCGCGTTCGGGATTGTCAACGCGTTGCGCGCCCGCGACCAGAACGGCTGCGGCCAGCACCTCGACAGCTCGCTGCTGAACGGGACCGTGTCGTTCATGGCCTATCTGGCGAGCGAATACCTGATCAGCGGCGAACTGCAACCGCGCACCGGCAACAACCATCCGTTGGTCGCCCCTTACGGTCTGTTCGAAGCCAGCGACGGCGAGGTTGCCGTTGCACCCAGCAACGATCGCATCGTGCAGAAATTTCTGGCCTGTCTCGATCTCGACCACCTGCTTGCCGACCCGCGCTTCGCCACCAACGCCGATCGCTTTCCGCGTCGAGCCGAACTGAAGCGCCTGATCGACGAACGCATGCGCGAACAACCTCAGGCAGTCTGGATCGAACGGCTGAACGCCGCCGGCGTCCCCAGTGGCAAGGTGCAAACTCTGGCCGAAGTGTTTGCCGACCCGCAAATCCAGGCGCAGGAGATGGTCATCGACGTCGAACACCCCGACGCCGGGACGGTGCGAATGCTGGGGTTTCCGGTCAAGCTCGAGAAAACGCCCTGCGAAGTACGCCTGCCGGCGCCCCGTCTCGGTGAACATACCGAGGAGGTTCTTTCCAGCGCTCGCCGCCGCGCAGCCAGACAGCAACAATGATCACGACCGAGCGCGCCGCATCGCTGCCAGGCCGGGCCGTCTACGCCCCGCTGGTGCCGCGGCGAGGCTATCGGCATGTGCTGATCGCTGACGGCGAGGGCGCGCAGGCACTGATCGCCCTGCTGACATGCACCGCCGATGACGTATCGCTGGCACCGGTGGAGATTCTCTACACGCTCGGGCCTGACGGTGTCGACCGGTCGGCAGAGCTGGCCACGATCAGCGTCGAAACACTGCACCGTGACGCAACGCTTGACGCGCTGTTGCAGCGCCTGCAGCAGGTCTTGCGCGAGGCGCGCATGGGCATCCAGTTCTACGTCGCCGGCAGCGAGGCGCTGATCGGTCAGGTCGAACGCGACATCATGGCAACCGGCTACCCCGGTGAGGCTATCCAGAAAGAACACCGCGGCTCGACGCGACGGCGGGTCCGCTGCGTGCATTGCAAGGGCATCACCGACAACGTTGCGGTCGAGCCAGTCCGCTGCACCCACTGCGGGCTGCATCTGCGCGTTCGCGATCAGTATTCGCGGCGACTCGCCGCGTTCATGGGGGTCTGTGTCGACGCTGAAGAACCGGGCTCCATTCCGTCGGCCGTCGTGAGGTTCCTGTGAGACAGGCTGCCGGTCTGCGGGTCCGCGTTGCCGAGGTCACCGACATCGACAGCCTGACCAGGCGGTTTCGTCTGGTCAGCGCCGACGGTGGCCGTCTGCCGGCGTTTTCGGCCGGGTCGCATACGGTGGTCACGATCGACGACCGCGGCACACGACGGATGAACGCCTACTCGCTCGCGTCCGATCCGCTCGACACCACCGCTTACGCGATCTGCGTCCGCCGCGACGACACTGGCCGGGGTGGATCGCTCGCCATGCACCGCACTGTCAGGCCCGGCCACTTGCTGACACTGACCATGCCGGTCAATCTGTTTCCGATCCATCAGCGTGCGCGCAGACATCTGCTGATCGCCGGCGGGATTGGCGTGACGCCGTTCATCGCGTACCTCGCCCAACTCGCCCGGGCCGACGCCGATTTCGAGCTGCATCACGTGGTGCGTTCCGCTGCACTCGCTCGCAACCTGCTGCCAGCACCGCACACGGAGCGGATTCATGTCTACCGCAGCGATCTCGGGGAGCGTATCGACCTGCCCCGTCGACTCGCCGAACAACCGATCGGCACGCACCTCTATGTGTGCGGTCCCGAAGGCATGATCACAGCGACGCTCGACGCCGCGCGCGACGCTGGATGGCCCGAAGGCGCACTGCATCACGAACGGTTCCAGTCCTCGTCGATCGGCGGGGCGTTCCGTGTCGAACTGCACAACAGTGGGCGCATTGTTGACGTCGCCGAGAATCAATCACTGCTCGACGCGCTCGAAGCTGCGGGTATTGGCGTGCCGTGGTCATGCCGCGGCGGCGCGTGTGGCCGCTGTGAAACCGCCGTCATTCGCGCAGACGGCGAGATCCTGCATCGCGATCATTGGCTGACGCCAGGTCAACGCGCCGCCGGCAACACGATCATGCCGTGTGTCTCGCGCTTTGCCGGGGCATCTCTGGTCATCGATCGCTAGACCTGCCATCCTTCCCGTCTGCAGTCCTCATGAAAATGATGGAGACCAGAACAGTGACCACGCAGACCGAGAACACCGACGACAGTCAGCTGGATGGGGACGATCAGGCAGCCTGGCGCGAGCGCATGAAGTCCGTGCAGGCAGCGCATCGCGAAAAAATGCGCGAGCGACAACATGCGGACCGTGGCCTGATCCTGATCCATACCGGAAACGGCAAGGGCAAATCGTCGTCGGCGTTCGGCGTGGTCGCTCGCGCGTTGGGCTGGGGCCAGCCAGTCGCGATCGTGCAGTTCATCAAGGGGACGTGGAAAACCGGCGAGAAGCAGTTCTTCTCCCGGTTTCCCGAGCTCGTCACCTGGCACACCATGGGTGACGGCTTCACGTGGGATACGCAGGACAAGGCACGGGATACCGCTGCAGCACAAGCGGCTTTCGCCACCGCCATCGACCTGATGCGCGGCGGAGACCACGCGCTCGTCGTGCTCGACGAAATCAACATCGCCTTGCGTTATGGTTTCCTGTCGGCCGAGCAGGTTCTGGATGGGTTGGAACAACGCGCCACGCAGACCAGCGTCATCCTGACTGGCCGCGATGCGCCGCAGGCGCTGATCGACCATGCCGACCTGGTCAGCGAGATGCGCGAAATCAAGCATCCCTTCCAGGCCGGCATCAAGGCCAGACGCGGGATCGATTTCTGAGTCGGCGAGCGCAAGGCGAAGTGGCGACATGCCAACGACACTGGTTCCTGACAACACCTGGGCGCTGATCGCAACGCGCATTGCCCGCAGCCTCGGACAACGTTTCTCACCGGGCAGGCCGACGCCGGTCATGGGCGGTTGCACCAGCGCCGCATGGCGTCTGGCCGACGGGGACCTGGCCGTGTTCATCAAGACCGGCATGGCCGAGCAGCGCGCACTGTTCGAGGCCGAAGCCGATGGCCTCGACGCGCTGGCTGCCGGAGCAGCCGTTCGCTATCCGCGCGTGATTGCCCATGGTGATGCCGAAGCACACAGCTTTCTGGCGCTTGAATGGCTGACAATCCGTGGCCGCGGCGACTGGTCGCTGCTGGGCCGGCAACTGGCAGAACAGCATCGAAACGTATCGAGCAGCCACGGTTGGCACCGTGACAACAGCATCGGCAACAATCCGCAGCGGAATCGCCGTGACACCGTCTGGTGGCGATTCTTCGCCGACAATCGGCTGCATTGCCAGCTCGAGCTGGCCGCGCGGCGTGGCGCCGATCAACGCCTCATCGACAGCGGCAACCGCCTGCTCGAACGTCTGCCGACGCTGCTCGGTGCGCACACCCCCGACCCCGCGCTGTTGCACGGTGATCTGTGGCCAGGCAACGTCGGCTTCTGCAGCGACGGCCAACCCGTCCTGTTCGACCCGGCCGTGCACCATGGCGACCGTGAATGCGATCTCGCCATGGCAGCGTTGTTTGGCGGCTTTCCCGACACCTTCCACCACGCTTACCACGCCGCCTGGCCGTTGCCACCGGGCTGGGA
>LFIK01000218.1_pt1 | contig 41076 bp, 36 predicted proteins | sample 643401 | NCBI WGS metagenome assembly LFIK01 (sample SAMN03777447, study PRJNA286221) | soda lake metagenome | biome: soda lake; feature: Kulunda steppe; material: water; isolation source: sample T5-Br brine of Lake Tanatar-5 | place: Russia: Kulunda steppe | collected 2010-07
CCCAGCGGCGAGCGCGCGCCGCCGACCAGACAGCGCGCCCCGCGCGCGATGGCGTCGGCGACATGGCTTTCCTGCTTGGCCACCGCGGCCTCGTTCATCAGGGGGCCCAGGTCGCAATCCTCCATCCCCGGCCCCAGCGTCAGCGCCGCGACCTTTTCAGCGAAGCGTTCGCAGAACGCCGCATACTGGCCGCGTTGGATGAAGAACCGGTTGGCGCCCAGACAATCCTGCCCGGTGGTGGCGAACTTGGCCTTCACAGCCTCCTCTACCGCCTGATCCAGATCGGCGTCATCGAAGACGATGAAGGGCGCGTGCCCGCCCAGTTCCAGCACCAGCTTCTTCACCGTGTCAGCGCTCTGGCGGTAGAGCAGCCGCCCCACCTCGGTCGAGCCGGTGAACGAGAGCGCCCGCACGCGTGTATCCGCGACCCAGGCGCCCACGATCTCGGGCGCGTCGCCGGGCAACACGTTGAACAGCCCCGGCGCCAGCCCCGCGCGCTCGGCCAGCACCGCCAGCGCCAGCGCCGACAGGGGCGTCTCCGCCGACGGATGCACCACGCAGGTGCAGCCCGCCGCCAAGGCAGCCGCCGCTTTCCGTGTGATCATGGCCGAAGGGAAGTTCCACGGCGTGACAAGTGCCGCCACGCCCACGGGTTCGCGCCAGACCTCGACCTCGGCATCAGGCAGGTGCGAGGTGACGCCGCGAATATCCGGGCGCTTGGCCTCCTCGGCATAGAATTCAAGGAAACTCGCGGCATAGTCGATCTCGCCGCGCGCCTCGGACAGCGGCTTGCCCTGTTCGGCCACCATGATGCGGGCCAGATCCTCGCGCGCCGCCACCATCAGGTCGAACCAGCGCCGCAGCGCCGCGCCCCGTTCCTGCGGCAGCGCCAAGGACCACTCCGCAAAAGCGCTTTCCGCCGCATCCACCGCCGCCCGCGCCGCCGCCGCATCCAGCCGCGCCACCTGCGCCACCTCGGCGCCGCTGGCCGGATCGGTCACGGCAAACCGCGCCGCCCCGTCCTGCCACACCCCGCCGATGAACCCCTCGGCGCGCAGCAGCCCCGGGTCCTGCAACTGCCGCGCAAGCCCTTCCCCCGCACGCGCCTTCACTGCACTTCTGCCCATAACCTTCTCCTGTCCGCCCCGACTTCATCTTGCCGGAAATACCCTGGGGGAGTCGGTGCTTGCACCGACGGGGGCAACGCCCCCATGCTCCGTCTGCACCCAGAGCCTACGCCAGCGCATGCAGACGATCCGACCCCCCGCCAACGCCCCCGCGCAGCAGAAACGTCTTTCCGGGCCGCGACTTCAGGACGATCCGTCCACCAGCATCCGCAAGGGCGGTGGAGCGGTCTTGATCGGCTTTGTGACTATATAGCTGAAATACCGCTTCACCCCGGCGCGGCTTTCCAGAAGCCCGTCCATGAGCGCCTGATATTCGGCCACGTCCCGGGCGATCACCTGCATCAGGTAATCATACCCGCCCCCCAGCGCCCAGCAGGCGGTCACCGCCTCGATCTGCGCCACCGCGCGTTCAAACGTCTGGAGGCTCTCGGCGCGGTGGGTGTCCAGTTCCACCATGACAAAGACCGTCACATGCGGGCCGATCTTCTCCAGCGCCACCTCTGCGCGGTAGCCCCGGATCAGCCCCGCGCGCGCCATCCGGTCCAGCCGCTGCCAGCAGGGCGTGGGCGAGAGGTTCACCCGCCGCGCCAGCTCGGCCTTGGACAGCCGCCCCTCGCGCGTGAGGATCGACAGGATTTCCAGATCACGGTCATCGAGGGCGATGCGGCTCATGGCGCCATCTTCCCCGGCGCCGGGGCGGTGTCAATCGGGCACGCAGCGCAGCGGGGCAGGGGACGAATCGCCACATACGCCCTATCTTTCCCTTTCATGGCCCGCCCCGCCCTCTTCCCCCACCTGAACGCCCTTGCGCTGGCGGTCGCCCTGGCCGCGCTGCCCGCCCAAGCCTCGGCCTGCCGCCTTGCGCTGGCGCTTGGGCTGGATGTCTCGCGCTCGGTCAGCAACCCGGCCTACGATCTGCAGGTCGGGGGCGTGCAGGCCGCGCTCGCGGACCCGGAGGTGCGTGCCGCGATCCTGATCCCCGACGCCCCGGTCGCGCTGGCGATCTTTGAGTGGTCCGGGCGCTGGCAGCAGCAGGTGGTGGTGGGCTGGACCATGCTGGAGAGCGCCGCCGATATCGACGCGGTGATCGCGCAGATGGATGGGCTGGAGCGCAGCTTTCGTGGGCAGACGGCGGTGGGGCGTGCGCTGTTCTTTGGCGGGCGGCTCCTGCTGGGCGCGCCGGAGTGTGCCGCCCGCACGCTGGACCTCTCGGGCGACGGGCGCAACAACGACGGCCCCGACCCCGCGCGCATCTATGAGCGGTTCGACTTCGGCGACATCACCGTGAACGGGCTGGCCATCGGCGGGCTGGAGATCGGCATCCTGGACTACTACCGGGCCGGGGTTATCCGCGGCCCCGGCGCCTTCGTCGAATTCGCCGAGGACTGGCGCGACTTCCCGCCCGTGTTCCGCCGCAAGCTGCTGCGCGAACTCACCGCGCCCCTGTTCTCCGAAGCCGGGCACCCCGCCCGCCGCTGAGCCCGCCCGGCGCGCCCCGCGCCGGGCGGCGCCCGCGAAGCGTGCCGGGGCGGGCGGGTGGGGCACGCTGAGCGGGCGCTTCCTCCCCCGTTCACGCGGACGCGCGCCGGTGGCGCAGGTAGACCGCGATCATCCAGCCCAGCATCACCGCGTTCAGGATGTGCCACATGAAATGCGTCCCAACCGGAAACGCTTCGCAGACCACATCATCCGCCCAGCGAAAACCCAGCGAGACCAGCAGGATCGCCGCTCCGACCAGCAAACCCCGCCCGGTCGCTGTCCCCCGCAATCCCACGCCATAGCCCGCGATCAGCAGCGCAACCGCCAGATAGGCCGCGTTCGCCCCCAGCCCCGGCACCACCTGTCCCAACGCCCAGGTCACCCCGGCAGCATAGGGAAAGAACAGCACCACCGCCCCCAACCCCCCGGCCACCCCCAGCCGCAGATAATCCCGCGTCGCCGCGAACAGGTAGAGCAGGATGAACACCAGAATCGGCAGCACATCGGCCAGCCCCGCCCAGCGCGTCGCATGGGTATGCCACAGGAACGACCCCACCCCGATCACCGCCAGCACCAGAACCAGCGCCTGCGCCATCGGCACCCCGCGCGCCCGCGGCCACATCACCGCCGCCGCGATCAGGAAGGCCGCGTTGGTCACCGCGTTCACCGGCTCGGCCCAGTAGCCGAAATCCCCCCGCTCGCAATAGGCGATGACCTGTTCGGACCACATCAGCGCAACCTTTCGAAGAATTCCCGCAACAGCGCTTCGGCCTCGGCGGCGCCGATCCCGTCATAGACCTCGGGCGCGTGGTGGCATTGGGAATGCGCAAACACCCGCGCGCCATGCGCTACCCCACCCGACTTGGGGTCGGCGGCGCCATAGTAAAGCCGGTTGAGGCGCGCAAAGCCGATGGCGGCGGCGCACATCGCGCAGGGCTCCAGTGTTACGTAAAGGTCATGGCCTGGCAGCCGCTCGCTCCCTGCCGCGGCGCAGGCCGTGCGGATGGCCAGCAGTTCCGCGTGCGCCGTGGGGTCCGCGTGTTCGCGCGTCCGGTTGCCCTCGGCGGCGATCACGCGGCCATCGGGGGCCACGATCACCGCGCCCACCGGCACCTCGCCGCGCGCGCCTGCGGCGCGCGCCTCGGACAGCGCAGCGTCCATATGGCTGTGAAACCGGCTCATCCTGCGTTCGGCGGATCGGTGCGCGGGAGTGCCTTCGCGCAGGAGGAAGAAGCGCCCTCGAGGCGTGCCCACCCACCCGCCCTTGCACGCCCCGAGGGCGCTGCCCGCGCTCTCGCGCGGGCCGGAGCGCGTGGCAATCGTGCGCACTGTTTCGGATTGCGTATCATTCCTTGTTGATGCCCGGCGCTCGCGCCGCCCGCAAGCGCCGATCACCGCTTTCGCGGCGCGAGCTTTGGCGCTATGGCACGGGGCATGACACAGGAAAACGACAAGGCCGAGGGGAAAGGCGAGCGCATCGCCAAGGTGCTGGCGCGGGCGGGCGTGGCCTCGCGCCGCGATGCCGAAGGCATTGTCACCGCTGGCCGCGTGGCGGTGAACGGGCGCCGGATCGACAGCCCGGCGCTGAACGTCACCCCGCGCGATCGGATCACGCTGGACGGCAAGCCCCTGCCCGAGCCCGAACCCGCCCGCCTCTGGCTCTATCACAAGCCGCTGGGCCAGGTGAGCACCGCGCGCGACGAGAAGGGGCGCGAGACGGTGTTCGACAAGCTGCCCGAGGGGCTTCCGCGGCTGATGTCGGTGGGGCGTCTGGACATCAACTCCGAAGGGCTGTTGCTGCTCACGAATGACGGGGAACTCAAGCGGCGGCTGGAACTGCCCTCCACCGGCTGGCTGCGCAAGTATCGCGTGCGGGTGAACGGGCGCCCCACGGACGAGTCGCTTGCGCCGCTGCGCGACGGCATCACCGTGGAGGGCGAGCGCTTCCAGCCGATGGTGGTCGGCATCGACCGACAGCAGGGCGCCAACGCCTGGCTGACCGTGGGCATCCGCGAAGGCCGCAACCGCGAGGTGCGGCGCGCCATGGAGCATGTGGGGCTCGTGGTGAATCGGCTGATCCGGGTCAGCTACGGCCCGTTCCAGCTTGGCCAGCTTGCCCCCGGCGCGGTGATCGAGGTCAAGCCCCGCGTGCTGCGCGACCAGCTTGGGCTGACGCAGGCGCCCGAGGGCGGCGCGAAACCCGGCCAGCGCGCCGGTGCCGGGGCGCGCAAGGCGGTCAAGTCAGGTGCGAAGGGCGCGAAGCCAGGCCTGAAAGCCCCCGGCGCGGCGCGGGGCGCCAGGACCGGCGCGAAGACCGGTTCTGCGGGACCGGCGCGGCCAACCCTGGGCGCCGGGAAATCCGGTGGCCCGGCGCGCACCGGTGGCGCGGGGCCGGGAGCCGGGCCGGGGCGCCGCCCGCCGCCGAAAAAGCGCTGATTGACGCGCCCGCCGGGCGCCCTTATGTCGGCGGGGCGCGGATGGCCGGATGGCCGCGTGTCCCGTGAAGGGGCGCGAGGAAAGTCCGGACTCCATGAAGCAACGGTGCCGGGTAACGCCCGGCCGGGGCAACCCGAGGGAAAGCGCCACAGAGAACAGACCGCCCCGCCGGATCGGCCATGCCGGTGCGGCTGGGCAAGGGTGAAACGGTGGGGTAAGAGCCCACCGCGGGACGGGCAACCGGACCGGCACGGCAAGCCCCACCGGGAGCAATGCCGAATAGGGACCTCGCGCGGGCTGATCCCCTTGGGGATATCGCCGCAGGGCCGCTTCAGCCCGAGGTCCGGGTTGGCAGCTTGATCCTGTCGGCGACGACAGGACCAGATGAATGGTCATCGCCGGGGCAACCCGGAACAGAATCCGGCTTACAGGCCATCCGCGCAGACTTGCCCCGGATCTGGAATACCGCTTCCGCAATAAGGATTTGCTAACCCGCGCGTGCAAGGTTGGGTGCGAGAGGGCGGGCAGGTGCAGGGCAGCGCGTGGCATGACCGGAAAGGTGACGGCAAAACCGGCGGAGGCGGGCGCGGACGCGGAGCGCGTGGCGGAACCGGACGCGCACCGGGGTGAAGGGGTGCCAACCGCGGGGCCGGACTCTTCAGCCGCCGCCCGTGACGGGCCCGGCGCGGTCCTGAAGCGCAAGCTGGCGCGACGGGTGGCGGAAAAACCTGCGGACGTACCGAACCCGGGCGGGCTGCTGCGGATCGCGCTGGGCCGCGCCGCGCGCGCCACGGGCGGATTGCCGATGGCCTGTGATACGGTCTGCCACGCGACTGTTTCGTTGACCGAAGTGCTGGAACGCGCCGATCCGGGGATGCTGCTGGCGGTCATCGAAAACCCGGACGGCGCGCCCGGTGTGGTGATGCTGGACCCCGCGCCTGCGCTGGGGGTGATCGATTTCCAGTTGCTGGGCACGGTGTCCGGGGCGGCGCCCCGGCGGCTGACCCGGACCGATGTGGCGCTGGTGGCGCCGCTGCTGGATGCGACGCTTGGAGAATGGGATGCGCTGGTCACGCCCGATCGTGCATGGGCAGCGCTTGCGGGGTTCCGCGTGGCCTCGTTCCTCGATGATCCGCGGCCCCTGGCGCTGATCCTGGGCGAGGGGGAGTATGCGATGCTCGAAGCCCCTCTGTCGCTGAGCGAAGGCGCCAGCACCGGGCGCTGGATGATGGCGATGCCGCTGCCCGCGGCGCCCGCGGTCGGGGCAGGCAAGAGCAACGACCCCGTGGGGCGACCGCTGGGCGTGCAAACCGATGCGGGGCCGGACTGGGGCGCGCGGCTGCGCGGCACGGTCTCGGGCTGTCCCGTCACGCTTGATGCGGTGCTTTCGCGGGTGCGGATGCCGCTTTGCGTGGCGCTGGACCTGAAGCCGGGGATGGTGTTGGAACTGCCGCTTTCGGTGCTGGAGGCGGTGCAGGTCGAGGCGGTGCGGAGCGAGACGGTTCGGAGCGAGGCGGGGCAGAGCGCGGCGGGGCAGAGCCAGGCGGGGCAGGGCGCGCAGGTCGCCACCGCGCGGCTGGGCCAGACAGGGGGGATGCGGGCGCTGCGGCTGACCATGGACCCGCGCGACGGCACCGACCCCGCCCCGGCGCGGGCGGCGCAGGTGAGCGACGGCGCCGCAATCCGGTCGCGGGAGGGCGGGCCGGAAGGCAGGCCGGAAGACAGGACGGAACTCGGGCCGGAACCCAGGCCGGACGAAAGGCCAGACGAGAGGCCCGTGGCCATGAATCGCTGAGGCCATTGCGCCGTCGGTATCGGGCCGGGTCGAACGGTCCGGAGCTGTCACTCCGGTGGCCGCCGCGGATCGCGCCGGGGACACACCGTTGCACAATGGGGTAGGTGGAGCACATGCGTTGGCGCCGCCCGTTTCCACTTCCTGATCGGGCGTAGCGATTGTGGTTCAAGGTAGGCTCCCGCCCGTCGCTACCGGCATCGAAGATGCCGACGCTCCCGTTGGGCCGGGCCGCGCGCCGCGGCGCGCGGCGGGGGTGCCGTCCGTCGAAGGGCGCGTCCATCCATCGTGCCCAGAGCCGGATCAGCCGCCTTGCGTCGGCGCCCTGCTGTCCGACCGGGGCGCGGTGAAATCGAGCGTGAGCTCCAGAAATCCGTTGCGGGCTTCCGGCTGCACCTGCGGGGCAAGATCGCGGACATCGTCCAGATGCGCCGCCGCGCCCGGCCCGGTGCTCAGAACCGCGCGCCCGCCGGGGATCGGCGCAAGGTGCAGCGGCGAGGGCATCACCCGCTTGACCGATCCGCGCGCGGCCAGGTGGCGGCGCAGCAGTTCGAGCATTGTTTCGCCTTCGCAATGCACGATCCGGTCCGGCCCGGTCCCGGCGAACCCTCCGGCGCCATTGGCGCGGAACGTGTTGGTGCAGACCAGCACCCGGTCATCATCGGCCAGCGGTGCGCCGCGCAGTGTCACCGAGCGCACGCGCGCATTCTTCGTAAACGCGGTCCCGGTGCGCAGGTCGAACCGCGGCGGGCATGACAGATCGAAGCAATAGTCCAGCCCGAACAGGGTTTCGAAGGCGTAGGGCGCCGAGAGCGGGTTCAGCAACGCGCCCTGTTTCTGCCATGGCGCCAGGCGGTTGAAGGCCGAGGCGCTACGCTCCAGCCACAGCCGCACCTCGGCCCCGGTCAGGCAAAGCGCGGCCAGGGCGTTGGGAAACGCGTAGAGGTCCGAGACATGCCGCAGCGCCAGGGGTCCGGGGGGGATGTCGGTGTAATGACCCGGCCCGCTATGCCCGCCCGCCTTGAACGGCGCCACCGCCGAGATCACGGGCAGATCGGCAAGCGGGGTCCCGGCCAGCCGCTCCCGGATGCGGCGCTGCTGGGCCTCGGCCACCAGTGCGACAGCGCTGGACCGGCCGAGCATCGCAAAAAAGCTGTGCAACGGGATTTGCGTGGCTCCCAGCGGCTTGCGCAGCGCGGTCAGCGTTTCGTCATGCAGGGGTCTGACCGTGCGGCGGACGGCAGGGGCGCGCGGTGCAGGCGCGGTGACGGCGCCAGGGCGGGCGCCATCGTATCGTGCGCGCCACGCGCGCTCTCCCGGCTCAAGCTGCGCCAGCGGTCGCGCTTCGGCGCGGCTACCCAGCACCCGCCAGCTCCCCCCATCGCGCTGGAGCAACAAGTCGATCACGCCGAGGTGCGACCCCCAGAACCCGGCCATCACCGCGGGCTTGCCGCAGATCGTTCCGGCATGCGGGTCGACCGCTGCACTGGCCGCGATGCCGGGGCCGGGAAAGACCATGTGGCTGTGCCCGACGAGCAGCGCGTCGATCCCGTCAAGCTGCGCCAGTGCGATCGCCGCGTTTTCGGCATCTTCCCCGGCGCCCGGATGCCCCAGGCCGGTATGCGCCAGCGCTACCACGATATCGACGCCGGCCTCGCGGAGTTCGGGCAGCCACGCGCGCGCCGCCTCGACGATTCCGCGCGACCAGACCCGCCCTTCAAGCGCCTGACGCTCCCATCGCGTGACCTGCGGCGGGGCAACGCCGATGACGCCGATCCGGATCGGATACGGGTGGCCAAGCGCGTCATGGATAACCCGGTCCAGCAGCGCATAGGGCCGGGTCAGCGACTGGTCGCGCCGTGGCTGCGCTGCCTTGGCGCGCAGCAGGTTGGTGGTGACCACCGGGCAATCGCTGCGTTCGATCGCGCGCAGCAGGAAGTCCAACCCATAGTTGAATTCATGGTTGCCCAGCGTGATCGCGTCGAATTTCAGCGCGTTCATGGCGGCGATGACCGGATGCGCCTCGCCCGCGCGCAGGCCGCGATCATAGGCAATGTAATCGCCCATGGGCGTGCCCTGCAGGAAATCGCCATTGTCGAACAGCACGGTGTTCGACACTTCGGCCCGGGCCCGGTCGATCAGTTCCGACAGCCGGACCAGCCCCAGATGCGGTGCCGGGCGATCCGCATAATAGTCATAGGGCGCAAGATGCACATGAAGGTCCGTCGTCTCCATGATCCGCAACTGCGCGGTTCCGGCGGCGGCTCCGACCGTGGACAGGGAAAGCGGCTGCTGCGATGCCTCGCCTCGTGTCATCGTGCTGCGGATGATCCGATGGCCTGTTGCCATCGGCCTTTTCTTCTGCGCCTCGGGAAAAGGAAGCTTGTCATCGCCCACCCGTGATGGCAATTCCAACACCGAAGCGGGGCGTCACACCGGCAAGAATCGCGTTAAGGTTGTGTCGTTTGCGGCACAGGGGGCCGCGCGCCAGTTGCCCGGTTGCCCAAAGTTCTTGCAGACAGGAAGGCAGAGGATGGACAGCGCGGCCCTTGCTTTCGCCGGACCCGGCCCGGCGCGCGCGGCGCATCTTCGCGCGGATGCCGCCGCGCTGGCGGCACTGCTGGCCCGACCCGCGGCGCGGGTGCTGCCGGTCTGGCGCGGCAAGCCACTGATTGCGAGGGCGTCCGGGCTGGGCTGGGTCGCCGCCGATGCACCGGTGCTTCGCCATGCACCGAAACCGCTCCTGTTTCTGGGCGACGAGGCCGCGCCCCGGTTTGCCGCCGATGTCTCGTCCTGGGAGCCGCCGGCGCTTGACCGCGCGGCGCTGGCGATGTTTCATGACACCAGCGCCCAGCATTTCCCCGGAATGCCCGATGACACCGTTTTCCGCGATCTGCGCAGCGTGATGACGGCCTTGCCGCCAGCCGAGGCCGCTTTGGCCGCTACCGCGCGCGCGGTGTTCAACTGGCACCGCACGCACGGGTTCTGCGCCGCTTGCGGTGCGGCATCGGAGCCCAGCATGGGCGGCTGGCAGCGCCAGTGCCCGGCCTGCGGGGCCACGCATTTCCCACGCACCGATCCGGTGGTGATCATGCTGGTGCTGCGCGGCAACCGCGCGCTTCTCGGCCGGTCACCAGGCTGGCCCGAGGGGATGTATTCCGCACTCGCGGGCTTCATAGAGCCGGGCGAGACGGTAGAGGACGCCGTGCGACGCGAGGTGGCCGAGGAAACGGGGATCACCGTGGGCGCGGTGCGCTACCTGACATCGCAGCCCTGGCCGTTTCCCTCCTCGCTGATGATCGGTTGCGTGGGGATGGGGCGGACGGAGGACATCACGCTGGATGATGAACTCGATGACGCGCTCTGGATCAGCCGCCAGGAGATGCTGGAGGCTTTTGCCGGGCGCCACCCGACAGTGCGGGCGGCGCGGCCCGGGTCCATCGCGCGGCACATGATCGGGGAATGGCTGGCCGGGCGTGTCTGAGCCCCTCAGGGCGCGCGCTGCCAGATGTGCAGCAGGTCTTCGCCCAGCGGTCGGGTTTCGGTCAGGTGGAAGCGCGGCGCCTCGGCCAGCGCGTCCAGGCCAAGCGGCCCCAGACCGGGTCGCCCTTCGGCCCCGATCAGCTTGCCGGCGGAAAAGACCGCGATCTCATCCACCAGCCCGGCGTGCAGCAGGCTGCCGCCAAGCGCGCCGCCCCCCTCGCACAGCACCCGGGTCAGGCCCTTCTCGCCCAGCGTGGCCAGCATCGCCGCCGGGTCCAGCCCGCCGCCCGCGGCCTCCGGCACAGCGATGACCTCGGCCCCGGTGCCGACCCAGGCGGCGCGGGGCTCGGCCCCGGCGGCGTCGCCGTGCAGCATCCAGACCGGCGCGTTCCGCGCGCTCAACCCCAGCCGCGAGTCCGTCGGCACCCGCAGGCGCGAATCAGCCACCAGACGCACCCCGCTCCAGGTGATCCCAAGATCGCGCACGCGCAGATCGGGATCGTCGGCGCGGGCGGTCCCGGCGCCAACAAGCACTGCGTCATGCGTTGCGCGCATGGCATGGACCGCGCGCCGCGCCGCAGGTCCGGTGATCCAGCGGCTTTCACCGCTGGCCGTGGCGATGCGGCCGTCCAGCGTGAGCGCCAGCTTCAGCGTCAGCCAGGGCCGCCCGTGCGTCACCCGCGACAGGAAACCCGCGTTCGCCGCCCGCGCCGCCGCCGCCTCCACGCCCTCGATCACATCGACCCCCGCCGCGCGCAGCAAGGCGTGCCCGCCCCCGTCCACGCGCGGGTCAGGGTCGGTCAGCGCGGTGACCACCCGCGCTACACCTGCCGCGATCAGCGCCTGCGCGCAGGGCGGCGTGCGGCCATGGTGCGCGCAGGGCTCCAGGCTGACATAGACGGTGGCCCCTCGTGCCGCCGCTCCCGCCTGCGCCAGCGCCTGTGTCTCGGCATGGGGCCGCCCGCCCGGCGCTGTCCAGCCCCGGCCCACGATCCGCCCGTCGCGCACCACCACGCAGCCCACCGCCGGATTCGGCCAGACCCGCCCCAGCCCGCGCCGCCCAAGCGCAATCGCCAGTCGCATGAACCGTGCATCCGTCGCCGAATCCGCCCCCTGCTTCATCTTGCTTCAAATACCCCGGGGGAGTCGCCCGCAGGGCGACGGGGGCAGCGCCCCCTGACCCCGTTCATGCCTCGTCGCGCGGCAGCGGGCGCAGTTCGGACACGAACTTGTCGAAATCGTCCGCCGCCTGGAAGTTCTTGTAAACGCTGGCAAAGCGCACATAGGCCACGGTGTCGATCCGGGCCAGCGCTTCCATCACGATCTCGCCGATGGTCTTGGACGGCACATCCGTATCGCCCAGCGACTCCAGGCGCCGCACGATCCCCGAGATCATCTGGTCGATCCGCTCCGGCTCGATCGGGCGCTTCTGCATGGCGATCCGGATCGAGCGTTCCAGCTTGTCGCGGTCGAACGGCTCGCGCCGCCCGTTGGACTTGACCACCACCAGATCGCGCAACTGCACCCGCTCATAGGTTGTGAAGCGCCCGCCGCAGGCCGGGCAGAAGCGGCGGCGGCGGATGGCGACATGATCCTCGGCGGGGCGCGAGTCCTTCACCTGGGTGTCGATGTTGCCGCAAAACGGACAGCGCATGACCTCTCCCTTGATCTGCTGCGGGGATATGGCCGCAGAACTATAGGGAGACCGCGACAGATTGGGTAGCGTGAAAACGACCCCACCATATTCGCGACGCACCCCTGTTGCCGTGAAGACTCACGGGGGGCGCTACGCGGTGGTTCAGTGAACGACGATCACGCGCGTGTGCTCCAGCCCCTCGGTCCGCGCCATCTCGAACAGGATGCGCGCGTTGTCAGGATGCAGCCGCACGCACCCGGCCGAGGCCGGTCGACCCAGGCGACCGATCTGGTCGGTGCCATGGATCGCATAATGCCCGCTGTAGAAGATCGAATACGGCATCGGCGCGTTGTTGTAACGGCTGGACCGGTGGTTGCGCGAAAGCCACTGCGCGGTCCACTGCCCGGCCGGGGTGATCTTGCCCTGCCGCGCGGTGGACACCGGCCATTCATGGATCAGACGCCCGTGGTGATAGACATGCATGGTCTGGGACCCGATGCTGACCCGTGCCACCACACGGTCGGCATGGGCGGCGGATGCGGTGGCGGCAAACAGGCAGGCGGAAACAAGTGCAGAAACAATCTTGCGCATTGGCGACCTCGACAGACATAATCGATTGGCGGATTTTCGCCGATGCGGGGGATGAGTCAAGATGTTGATGCGACTCGCATTTCGGGCGGTGCGGCGGCGTGCACGGGTGCTCTGTGCGGTTGCGGCGCTGGGCGCGGCGGCACCGGCCGGTGCACAGGCCGGTGCCGAGGAGGGCGCCCCGCCGACCACGTTTTCCGCCCCCGCGCCGTTGACCGGGCCCGCCGCCGCCGAGGCCCCGCGCCTGCAGTCCGGCCTGAGCATCCGCAGCCGGATCGAGGCGCGCGATCTGGAGCGTGTCCCCGGCGACCCGCCGATGCTGCACTCAAAGGCGGCCAGGGCCGAGGCAGAGGTCTATCACCGGATGCTGCAGGAGGGCGTGGCCTGGTTCCGGACCGTGCTGGGCCATGAGGGCGCGATGCTGCTCGCGGTGCTCGACGCTGCGGATTACCCTTGGCCGGTGCCCTACCCCACGCCCTTTGCCGAGTGGGAAACCGGGCTGATCGTCATGCCGCGCCATCTCGACAGCCATCCTGGCTTCGACCGCTGGGGGCTTGATGCGGTGTCGCTCAACGCCGCGTTGGCGCTGCATGAGGCCGGGCATATCATCGCCGATCAGATGGGCCTGCGCCCGGCGCTGCGATGGGTCGACGAACTGGTCGCCAATGCCTTCATGGCCGCTTACCTTCAGACCCGTCACCCCGAGCTTGGCGCCATCTTGGCCGGGGTGCCGCCCGCCTTCGACGACGCCGGGCGTCTGCGGCGGCTGCTGGAGTTCGAGGCGCTCTATTTCGACATGGGGCAGGAGAATTACGCCTGGTTCCAGTTCCATATCGCGCGGCTGGCGGGGTTTGCCGTGGCGCGGGTGCCGCTGCCCGATCTGCTGGCCGGGATCGCCGGGGGCTTTGCCACCCATCCGTTGGCAGAGCCCGACTGGACCGATATTCCGGGCCAGATCGCGCGGCTGGAAGCCGTGATCCCCGGCATCGGCGCACAGATCGGCGCGCTGGCGGATGTCGCGCTGCCCGAGGTTGCGCCCGGACCCTGCCCGGAGCGCTTCGAAGCGTCGCCGGGGGCCCTGATGGCGATCTTGGAAAACCGCGACCCCGCAGCAGTGCTGCGCTATCACCGGCACACGATCGTGGCGCTTGAACTGATGATCGATGCGCTCGGGCAGCCGGGCGGGATCCTCGATCCGAGCGAGACGGAAATCCGCGAAGCCATTGCCAGCGGAACCCGTGCGCCCATGGTTCTCGAGCCGGGCGGGGTGGCGGTTATCCGGTGGGGTGATCTGCTTCACCTCGAGGACGGGCGCTGCCTCGCGGCGCCCGATGCACCCAGCGCGCGCCTCGTCTGGACCGCGCCCTGATCGATGCACCCTGGGCGCGGATGTGGTGCAGAGGGCGCCCGCAAGCCGCGCCCCGCCCACCCACCCCGCGCTCCTTTCGGGCGCCCCCGGCGCGGGCGCCGTGGTGTTGCGCTTCGATCCGTACCGATCTGCCGGGGGCGCAGCCCCCGGCCCGGCCCAACGGGAGCGGTGGCATCTTCGATGCCGCCAGCGACGGGCGGGAGTGCCCCGGTTTCAGCCGCGCAGCGCCGGGAGGCCCACGCCGGTGCTCTCGAACCCGCCGTCCACGGCGATCACCTGCCCGGTGACATAGCTCGCCTTCGGCCCGCACAGGAAGACGATCACCTCGGCGATTTCGGCCTCGGAGCCGTAGCGGTTCAGCGGGATCGCATCGTGATAGGCGTCGATGATCGCCTGGCTGTGCACGGCCATGGCCAGCTTGGTGCGCACCGGTCCCGGGCAGACGCAATTCGCGCGCACGCCGAATTCGCCCAGTTCCGCCGCCTGCTGCTTCGTCAACTGGATCACCCCAGCCTTGGACGTTCCATAGGCGACCCGCAGCGTGGACGCCCGCAGCCCCGAGATCGAGGCGATGTTGACGATCGCGCCCTTGCGCGCCCGCAGCGCCTCCAGCGCCGCCTGGCTCATCAGGAACACGCCATCAAGGTTGGTCTCCATCACCGTGCGCCAGCGGGCGAAATCCGTCTCGGTGATGGGGCCGAAATCGGCGACCCCCGCGTTGTTGACCAGCGCGTCCACGCCGCCGAACGTGTCTATGATCCGGGGCAGGGTCGCGGCCACCTGATCCGGTTGCGAGACATCGCAAAGGAACGCCTGCGCCCCCTCCAGCCCGGCCACCGCTTCTTCCAGCGCCGGGGCGTCGCGGTCGATCATGGCCACCTGCCAGGCTTCGGCCAGAAACAGCTTGGTGGTCGCCAGCCCGATCCCGCGCGCGGCCCCGGTGACGATGGCGGTCTTGCGGTCCATCGCGCTCCTCCCTCATTAACGGGTGACAGCGCCGCCGCCCCCTGCTTACATGGCGGTTCCATTGCCAGAGGGTGCCATGACCGACAAGTCCTTCTTTCAGCCCGTCTCGGGCTTCGTGCTGCCGCGCTTCGCCGGGGTGGCGAGCTTCATGCGCTTGCCGGTGGTGCCGCTGGATGATCCGAAGCTGGCGCAGGTGCAGGTCGGGCTGATCGGCGCGCCCTGGGACGGGGGCACCACCAACCGTCCCGGTCCGCGCCACGGGCCGCGCGCGCTGCGCGATGCCTCGACCATGATCCGCGCCCAGCACGGGATCACCGGCATTCGCCCGTTCGAGGCGATGACCTGCGCCGATCTGGGCGATGTGGCGCCCAACCCGGCCAGTATCGACGACAGCCTGAAGCGGTTCGAGGATTTCTACTCCGCGGTCCGCGCCGCCGGGATCATTCCGCTGACGGGCGGCGGCGATCATCTGTGCACCTTGCCGATCCTGCGCGCGCTGGCCCGCGACCGCGCGCTGGGGATGATCCATTTCGACAGCCACACCGACCTGTTCCACAGCTATTTCGGCGGGCAGATGTATACCCATGGCACGCCGTTCCGCCGCGCGGTCGAAGAGGGGCTGCTGGACCCCGCGCGGGTCTGCATGATCGGCATTCGCGGCACCGCCTATGACAGCGAGGACCGCGATTTCGCGCAATCCGTCGGCATCCGTGTGATCCCGATCGAGGAGTTCCACGCCCGAACCCCCGACGACGTCATGGCCGAGGCGCGCGCGATTGCCGGGGATGGGCCGACCTATGTCAGCTATGACATCGATTTCGTGGACCCGGCCTTTGCGCCCGGCACCGGCACGCCCGAGGTCGGCGGGCCGAATTCCTGGGTGGCGCTGGAGGTGGCGCGGTTGCTGGCGGGGGTCGATATCGTCGGCGCCGACCTGGTCGAGGTCTCGCCGCCCTTCGATGCGACGGGCGCGACCGCCTATCTGGGCGCCTCGCTGATGTTCGAGATGCTCTGTGCCATCGCACAGGCGCCGGGGCTTGGCGGCAAGGGCACTGGCGCTTTGCCGTGATGCTGCGCGGCATGGCAGGGGCAGCGCCCGCGAAGCGCCCGCTCGGCGCCCCGCCCGCCCTCCCATGGCGCTTCGCGGGCGCTGCCCCTGCGTGGCGCAGGGGCGAAACAGGGGGCGGCTTTTGCGGAAACGAAAACGCCCCGCCGAATGGGCGGGGCGCTGGATCAGACCGGAAGACCGATCACTCGGGCAGGATCACCGAGTCGATGACGTGGATCACGCCGTTGCTGGCCTCGATATCTGCCTGGATCACGGTGGCGCCGTCCACGGTCACCGTGTCGCCCACGCCGATGGTCACGGACTGGCCATTCACGGTCTCGGCTTCCATGCCGTCGGACAGATCGCCCGACATGACTGCGCCGGGGACCACGTGGTAGGTCAGGATCGCGGTCAGGGTGTCGATATCCTCGAGCAGCGCCTCGACCGTGCCTTCGGGCAGGGCCGCGAAGGCGTCATCGGTCGGCGCGAAGACCGTGAACGGACCGTCGCTCTTGAGCGTGTCCACGAGGCCTGCGGCCTCGACCGCGGCGACCAGCGTGGTGAAGTTGCCGTCAGCCACGGCGATATCGACAATGTCATTGTCGTGCATGTCGGCGGACGCGGCCATGGGCAGTGCCATCAGAGCGGCGGCAGTCGTGGCAAGAGCGGTTGTGCGAAGCATGTCTTCCTCCGTTTCAAGTTTTGCGCAAGGTGATCCTGCGCGGTGACAACGAGCGGAGATACGGAGGCTTTTTGGCTTCGGATCGGCGCAAAAATGCTGTGAGCGGGTCTGGTCCGACGCCGCAGGCGCACTAAGCTGCGCGCGCTCCAAGATTCAACTGAAATACATGTTATCAATCCGGCGCGTGTTGCTTCGGATTTTCGCGCCCGTGATGGCCTGATGCCACGAAAAAAGGGCCGGGTGACCCCGGCCCTTTCGCGGCACGTGTGCCGAATGGGTGTGTCGCAAGGTGCCCGCGCGGCTCAGCTGCCGCCTTCTTCGGCTTCCTCTTCGGCGTCGGTGGCACCGAACTGCGCCAGGAAAGCGACGATATCCTGCGCCGTGCCTTCATCGCGCACGCGGAAGGACATCTGGCTGCGGGCGCGGCGGTCATCCAGCGTTTCGCGCAGGAACGAGACCGGGTCCAGCAGGTAGGGCACCATGTCCTCTTCGGACCAGACCAGCCCCTCTTCGCCGGCCTCGACCAGCGAGTTGCCGTAGCGGAAGCCATCCACCACGCCCGCCTGTCGGCCGACGATGCCGTAAAGGTTGGGCCCGGTGCGCACCTGCTGGCGTCCGGCCAGCACGTCGCCATCGTCGCTGACGACGTTGTGGCAGTTGGCGCACTGGCTTGCGAACGCGCTTTCGCCGGCGTCCGGGTCGCCAGCCACGGCGGGCAGGGCGAGCAGCGACAGGGCTGCGGCGGATGCGGCGATGTTGAACTTCGCTTTCATGTGTCGGGGTCCTCCCGGTTACTTGTGTTCGGCTTTAGGTATACGCGCGTACACGCGCGATGGATCACTCAGGCGACAGCATGGGCGACGGCGCATTGCTTCCACAGCGCCGCCAATGCCGACACCAGATGATCTATATCGGCGTCCGAATGCAAGGGGCCAGGTGTGATCCGCAATCGTTCGGTACCTTTTGCCACAGTGGGGTAGTTGATGGGCTGCACGTAGATGCCCCAGTCTTCCATCAGGATGTCCGAGATCATGCGGCATTTCACCGGATCGCCGATCATCACCGGGATGATGTGGCTGTCGTTGGCCATATGCGGGATGCCGTGGGCATCGAGCCGCGCGCGCAGTTTCGCCACCCGGTCGCGCTGGGCGGCGCGTTCGAAGGGCGAGTCCTTCAGGTGCCGGATGCTGGCCGTTGCCGCCGCCGCCACCGCTGGGGGCAGGGCGGTGGTAAAGATGAACCCGCTGGCAAAGGAGCGGATGAAATCGCAAAGCGCCTCGGACCCGGTGATGTAGCCGCCCATGACGCCATAGGCCTTGCCCAGTGTGCCCTCGATCAGGTCAATCCGGTCGGCCAGCCCGCGTTCCTCGGACACACCGCCGCCGCGGGGCCCGTACATCCCCACCGCGTGCACCTCGTCCAGGTAGGTCATGGCGCCATGGGCTTCGGCAACCTCGACGATTTCGCGCATGGGGCAGATATCGCCGTCCATGGAATAGACGGATTCGAAGGCCACGATCTTCGGCCGGTCGCCCACGGCTTTCAGCTTGCGGTCCAGATCGCGCCAGTCGTTGTGCTTCCAGATCACCTTGTCGGCGCGGGAATGGCGGATGCCTTCGATCATCGAGGCATGGTTCTTCTCGTCCGACAGCATGACGGCGTTTGGTATCTTCGCGCCCAGCGTGCTGAGCGCGGCCCAGTTCGACACATAGCCGGAGGTGAACAGCAGCGCCGCGTCCTTGCCGTGCAACTCGGCCAGCTCATGCTCCAGCACCCTGTGCAGGTGGTTGTTGCCCGAGATGTTGCGCGTGCCGCCCGCCCCGGTGCCGCAGGCCTGCACCGCGTCCGCCATGGCGTGGACCACATTGGTGTGATGCCCCATGCCAAGGTAGTCGTTCGAACACCAGACCGTGACCTCCTGCACCTCGCCGTTGTGATGGCGGCGGACCTTGGGGAAGGCGCCGCACTGGCGTTCGACCTCGGCGAAGATGCGGTAATTACCTTCGTCCTTGAGCTGGGCGAGCGCAGAGCGGAAATGAGAATCGAAGTCCATTTTGGGATCCCCTCGGTCAGGTCTTGTGCTTGTTGGTTGCCGGCGCCGGGATCATCCAGCGCCAGAGCTTGTCGTCACGGACACGCCACACCATGAACCAGTGCTCCAGCAGCGCCAGCGCGCTGAGCATGGACAGAAGCGTGAAGCCGATGATGGCGCCGTCGTCGGCGGCCTGATGCGCCCGCCACAGGCGCTCCAGAAAACAGCCGACCGCCAGCGCCAGCAGCGTCACCGACAGCGGGAAGAACCCGCTGACCGGGCCCTGGCGGAAGTAGCTGGACAGATGCGCCAGCGGTTTGGGCAGAAAGTCGGTGTTGATGCGCGGCACGCCCAGGAACAGGTTCAGCTTGGCCGAGACGCGCGCCCCGAACAGCAGCGCAAAGGTCCAGAGTGCGAAGGCGTTTTCGGCGCCGAATGACGCCACGGCCAGCGCCAGCAGGATCGCCGCCAGCAGGAGTTCATGCCAGGCCACCGTGCCGAAGGCGGACCAGAAGCGCGCCTCGGGCGCCAGCCCCGGCGCGCAGGGCCGGGTGTTCGGTCCGGTGATGACGCCCGACAAAAAGGCCAGTTCCACCCAGCCCCAGAGCGCCAGTGCCGACAGAAACGCGAACCACACCCCTTGCGGGCTGGGGTCCATCAGCGTGGCATTCACCCCCAGCACCCCGGCGGCGAACAGCGGCAGCGACAGAATCACCGACCACACATGGCTGCCCGGCCCGGCGCGGTCGGCGCTGTGCACCCGCCACAGCAGCACGCCCGTGGCGAACCACCACAGGAACAGGGCCACAAGCGCCGCGATGAGGGGGGTTTCGAACATGCTGGCTCCGTCTTGCGTGGCGCGCGGTGGGCGGGCCCGGGCTGTCCCGGCCCGCCCGTGTCATGGGTCAGTAGGCCGGTTCCAGCCGCACCGAAGCGGGCGGCGTGCTCTTCTTGACCGGCAGGAAGTAAAGACGCGCGAACCCCATCCCGGCGCGGGCCATGCCGCCCCAGCGCTTCAGGGTGCCGCCGACACCGCCCGCGCGGGTGCCGGCTTCGACATCCTTGTAGGCGGCTTCGATCTTCTTGAGCGTCGGCAGCCAGGCGGGGTGGTCGATGTCCAGTTCCACCGGGAACACCTGCCGCGCGATCTCGGACGTCTTGCGGAACACCTCCTGGTCATACCAGTCGATGTCCACGCCCAGCGCCTTGTGGAACTCCGGCCGCGCGTGATCGCGCACATACATCGTTGCGTAGACGGCGGTCAGGAAGAAGCGGATCCAAAGCTTGTTGACGAAGCTTTCGGTCAGCTTGGGGTCGGTGCGCATCAGCAGCGCAAAGGCCTCGCCGTGGCTGAACTCGTCATTGCACCATTCGCGGAACCACTTGAAGATCGGGTGGAACCGCTTGTCGGGGTTCGCTTCCAGGTGGCGGTAGATGGTGATGTAGCGGGCGTAGCCGATCTTTTCGCTGAGGTAGGTGGCATAGTAGATGAACTTCGGCCGGAAATAGGTGTATTTCTTGGCCTTGGTCAGGAACCCGAGGTTCACGGCCACGCCCGCCTCGCGCAGCGCGTCGTTGATGAAACCGGCGTGCCGGGCCTCGTCGCGGGCCATGTAGTTGAACAGCTCGCAGATGTCGGGGTTGTTGCCGCGCCGCTTCATCTCCTTGTAGAGCACGCAGCCCGAGAATTCGGCGGTGCAGGAGGACACCAGGAAGTCGATGAACTCGGCCTTGAGCGCGGGGTCCATGTTGTCCCAGTCGACCTGATCCCAGTCGGCGTTCTTCTTGAAATGGCCCTTGTTGGGGTCCGATTTCATCTGCGCGATCAGCGCGTCCCAGTCCTCGCGCACCGGGGTCACGTCGATCCGGTCCAGCTCGTCGAAGTCGGTGGTATAGAAGCGCGGGTTCAGCAGGGTGGATTCCTGCGCCATGGCGTTGGTGTCGAACCGGTCCGCGATCTCGGCGTGCAGCTCGTCATGGGCGCTTTCGGGGGCGCTGTCGGCTTCTGCGGGTTTGGCGGGCTGCATGTTCATGCCGCGGCCTCCTGGTCGAGCGTCATCTCCTCGGAGAAGGAGAATTCGCACAGTTCAATGAATTCGAAATCGCCGGTCATGCGGGTCCACTGGCGTTCCAGCCAGGTGGCGCGCGTGATGGTGGCGATCCGGTCCTCGACGATCACCTCGCCCCAGCCTGCCAACACCGGCGGGCCCTGGACCTGAACCTCGTCGCCCGGATGGACGACCGAGCCGTCATTGAACCGCACATGAGCGTGCAGGCTTTCGAACCGGTGGCTGACTTCCACAGTGCAGGGCACCTGTTCGACCTTTCTGGTAAAGAGTGACATTTTCATTCCCTTTGGTTTTTGTTTTCGTCGGTGCGTGCCGTCTGGTTACGGCATCTGTTGCAGCAGCCGTTCGAACGCGGCCTGGTTGTCCTGGCCGAACTGGGTCAGTTCGACGCGGTATTCGGTCAGCGGGTCGATGGCGGCCAGCCTCCCGTTTTCGAATTGCACGATCTGCAGCGGCAGGGCCGGGTCGATCCCGTGGCGCCGCCGCATGGTCATCAGACCGTTTTCGATCACGGTAACAAAACCACCGTGCGCCATGTCGGCAAGCATGTTGCCGTTGGCATCGTAGACGGAAACCGCCTGCGCATCATGGCCGACCAGGCTGATGGTCCACTCCTGCACCACCGGCGCGTCGGGCGGAATGGCCACACGTTCGCGGTCGGTCACCACGGCGAAGGTCACCAGCGCCAGCGAGACGAAAGCCAGCGCGAACATGGCGCGCACCAGCGCGATCGGCACCATGTCGTTGCGGTCCTCGCGCTTGAAGGCGGGCTTGAACGGGGTCTGGGTGTTGGGATCGGAGGTCATGGCGGGGTTCCTCACTCGGCGGCGACCAGCCCGCCCGTGGGGGCAGGGGTGCGGGTGGGTGCGCGGCGTTCGATGACGGGTTCGCTGATGCGGGCCTCGGCGGCCTCGGACAGCAGGCGGGCGACCTCTTCGGCCTCGGGGACGCAGCGCAGCGCGGGCTTGGTCACGCGGACATGGCCCGGGCGGCAATGCGGCCAGAGGATGAGGTAGGAGAACTTGGTCTCGCCCAGCGTTTCCAGCGCAATGGTCCCGGTGCCGCCCTTCCGCAGGTCCAGATCGGCGTTGGCGATCTGCCGGAAGGGCAGGTTCAGCGTCACCGTGAGCGCCGCGCCAATGCGCATGGCCACCCGCGCGGTAGTGATGGTGTAGACCGTGGTCCGGGCCGAGACCCAGGCCAGCGCCAGGATCACCGCCACCGCGGCCAGCCACAGCCCGGCATAGGGCACGGCCAGCGCCACCGCTCCGGCGAAGCCCGCTTCCATCGCCCCGACCGAGGCCCGCCAGGCGACGATCACCACGAAGTAGCCGGTGATCCAGTTGATCTTGTAGGCCTCGCGCGCCAGGGCCCATGTGTCGGGCCGGCCCTGCCACAGGACGCGCTCGTGTGCCGGGGGCCGCTCGGGCAGCCCCTCGACGGGTTCAAAGGCAAAATCATCGTGTGACATGGTCCGGTTCCCTTATTGTTTTGTTTGGTCGCGTCCGCGCCGGTCAGGCCGGTTCGGACATGACCTTCTGAAGCGCCTTCCATTCCGACACGCGCTTGTCCGCCGTGTAGAGGTAGCCGCCGGCGACATAGCCCGAGATCTTGTCTTCCTCGAGCTTGGTCACCTGGGTGGCCGAGGCGGTGGCCGGGATGCCCTTGAAGCTTTCCGAATCCAGCGCGTTGACGACCACCCGGTCGGCCTTGATGCGCGCCATGGGCATCGGCACCAGCCGCTTTGCGCCATCGTCCAGCGTGACCTCCAGATAGCGGACCAGTTGTTCGGGTACGTCCACCCACATGTCGCTGACCTTGCCTGGCGACTTGCGGTCATGGCACATCACCGGCAGCCCGCGCGGGTCGCGCCCGGCCGCCAGTCCAAAGCCTTCGGCGGCGGCCATGGGCTGAATCTTGGCGTGGCCGTGGGCATCAAGTTCCGGCTTGTCCTGCCGCATGGCCCAGGACGCGGGACCAACGCCATCGGCCATGGCATCGCCCGTCGGCGCGAAGGGGAAGCCGCCGTTCACCGCCGTGGGTGCCAGCGCCAGTTCGCGCTTTTCGCGCTCATGGTCGGGGGCCTTGAACTCGCCGCCATGATAGAGGTTGAAGGTCTTCGGCTCCGGCATCGGCAGGAGCGAGCCTGCGGGCGTGCCGTCCTCGTTTTCCAGCGGGTAGCCTTCGCGCATGTTCTCGCGCTGGATGTACCAGATCAGCCCAGCGAAGAAGCCCCAGAAGATGTAGAGCGAGACAAGCGCCAGATCGAAATTGCCGAAGAATATCCAGCCATAGGGGGTATCCATTGGTCAGTCCTCCATGAGGTCAGGTTGGAAAATCGGCAAGGCCGATCCGTTGGTTGCGGGGTTGGTCGGGGGTGACGATACGGGTCCGCACCAGCGGGCCCAGAATGGCGAGCGTGACGAACAGCAGGCCGATTTCGATGTGATAGACCACCGAATAGCCGATATCGGGGGTCATGAAGCTTTCGCCGAAGGTCCCGGCATTGGCGAGGCCCTGCACGGTGTCGCGGATGCCGCCGCCCAGCGCCACGGCCAGCCCGGCCGCAGTGGCCTGCGCAGCCCCCCACGCGCCCAGCGCCAGTCCGCCGCCGACGATCCCGCGGCGCGGCATTTCCATCGCCGCGGTGAGGGTGGTCACGGCAAAGAGCCCCATGCCCAGACCGATCAGCGTGGCGCCCACAAAGAACACCACCGCCGAATCGAGCGGCGCGGCAAAGATCACCGCCGAAAAGCCGACGATACCGATCAGGATGCCGCGCGCGGCCAGCCGGTAATGGTCCTGCCCGGCGGCCAGCCAGCGCGCCGCCAGCCAGAAGCCAAAGAGCGCGCCCACCGCCCAGACGGCGGTCAGCGTCGTGGTGGCGCCGACCGACAGGCCCAGGATCTCGCCGCCATAGGGTTCCAGCAGCACGTCCTGCATGTTGAAGGCCAGGCCGCCCACAAACACCACGGCCAGCAGGCGCCCGGCCTGCCCGCCCTTGATGTAGTCATTCCACGCATCGCGGAACGCGGGCTGCGGGGCCTCGCGCTCCTCGCGGGTCATGGGCTTGACCTTTTCCTGGCGCCAGAGCGCGATGAGGTTCAGACCCAGCGTGACCACCGCGCAGCCCTGGATCACCTTGATCAACAGGATTTCGTCAAAATCGCGCAGCAGGAAGCCCACGACCAGCGCCGAAATCGCCATCCCCGCCAGGAAGGTGACATACAGCAGCGCCACCACCCGCGGGCGCGTTTCGTCATCCGCCCGGTCGGCGGCCAGCGCGATACCCGCGGTCTGGGTCATGTGCAGGCCCAGACCGGTCATCAGGAACGCCAGCGCCGCCAGCACTTCGCCTGCAAACGGCACGTCATAGACATTGTCTCCGGTCAGCACGATCAGCGCGAACGGCATGATCGCCAGCCCCCCGAACTGCCAGAGCGAGCCGAACCACAGATACGGGATCCGCTTCCAGCCGATGGCCGAGCGGTGGTTGTCCGACTTGAAGCCCAGAAGCGCCCGGAACGGCGCCACCAGCACCGGCAACGCGATCATCACGGCCACCAGCGAGGCCGCCAGCGACAGCTCGACGATCATCACCCGGTTCAGCGTGCCCAGCAGAAGCACCGTCGCCATGCCGACCGAGACCTGAAACAGGCTCAGGCGCAGGATCTGGCTCAGCGGCAACCCTTCCGAGGCCGCATCCGCAAAGGGCAGCCAGTTGGTGCCCACGCTCTTGATCAGGCGCTTCGAGACGATCATGCCGCCACCTTCAGGCATTCGGAGATGTAGAAACCCCGCGACACCCGGCCCACGCGGGAAAGTCCCGGCACCTGCATCCGGCGCCAGTCCTGCGGGATCATGACGGGCGAGCGGTCGGCGCGCGGGAACACGCGGCCGATGTGCCACATGCCCATCAGCAAGGGCGTGCGCGGGGCTACGGTGAACACGACCCGGCCCGCGCGCGCCGACAGTTCCGTCAGCGCGGCCTCCAGGTCCGGGCGCGTGTAGTAGATCAGGCTGTCCATGGCGAGCACCGCGTCGAACGTGCCCAGCGCCGGGTCCAGCATGTCGCCCGCCCGGAAATCCACCCGCCCGCGCAAGCCCTCAGGCAGCCGCGCCTCGGCGATCCCCACCAGTTTCGGCGAGATGTCGATGGCCACTACCTCGGCCCCGCGCGCGGCCAGTGCCGCCGCCCCCGCCCCGGTGCCGCAGCCCGCGTCCAGCACCCGCGCGCCGCGCAGATCCTCGGGCAACTGCCCCAGCATCAGCGCGCGCATGGTGTCGCGGCCTTCGCGCACCGTCTGGCGGATGCGGCTGACCGGCGCGTCCGAGGTCAGCCGCTCCCACACCCGCGTGGCGGTGCCATCGAAATAGCCCGCCACCCGCAGGCGCGTCGCGTCATAGCTCGTGCTCGGGGCGAGGTCGCGCATCAGTCAAATCCCAGCAACTCGAAGATGTCGCGGTCCGGCAGCGGCGCCGGGTTCAGCGGTTCGGTGCCGCGCCACAGCACCTCGGCCAGGCGATGGTATTCGTTGCGGCAGGCGATGATGTCCTCGTCCGCGTCCATCTCGAACAGGGTCTTCTTCTTCAGCCGCGAGCGACGGATCGCATCCACATCCGGCATGTGCCCGATCCGGTTGAACCCGACGGTCTTGCAGAAGCGGTCCACCTCGTCCGTCTCGCGCGAGCGATTGGCGATGCAGCCGGCCAGCCGGACCTTGTAATTGGCCGACTTCGCCTGCACGGCGGCGATGATCCGGTTCATCGCATAGATGCTGTCGAAATCATTGGCGGTGACGATCACCGCGCGGTCGGCGTGCTGCAGAGGGGCTGCAAACCCGCCGCAGACCACATCGCCGAGGACATCGAAGATCACCACATCGGTGTCTTCCAGCAGATGGTGCTGCTTCAACAGCTTCACCGTCTGGCCCACCACATAGCCGCCGCAGCCGGTGCCCGCAGGCGGCCCGCCCGCCTCCACGCACATCACGCCGCCCCAGCCTTCGGTGACGAAATCCTCGGCCCGCAACTCCTCGGCGTGGAAATCGACCTCCTTGAGGATGTCGATCACCGTGGGCTGTAACTGACCCGTCAGGGTGAAGGTGCTGTCATGCTTGGGGTCGCAGCCGATCTGCAGCACCCGCTTGCCCTGCGCGGCGAAGGCTGCCGACAGGTTGCTGGACGTGGTCGATTTGCCGATGCCGCCCTTGCCATAGACCGAAAACACCTTGGCGCCCTCGATCTTGGCGGTGGGGTCCTGGTGCACCTGGACCGAACCCTCGCCGTCCTGGCCTTTCAGGACCGGAATTTCGTCTTTGGGGCTCATGCTTTCATTCCCTTCATCTTGCTGAAAATACCCCGGGGGGTCCGGGGGGCTGGCCCCCCGGCCTTTCCACGGAGTGCGCTGGTCGCGGTCCTGCTCATTCGGCGGCAATCCCTTCGACACGGTCTTCGATCTCGTCTGCGGCGTCCTGCAGCGCGGCCAAAGTGGCCGCATCCGGCGCCCAGTAGTTGCGCTCCGAGGCTTCGATCAGCCGTCCGGCCAGCCGTGCCGACGCCTGCGGGTTCATCTCGGCCAGACGGCGGCGCATGGCCTCGTCCAGCACGAAGGTCTCGGACAGGCGCTGATAGACCCAGGGGTCGACATTGCCGGTGGTCGCGGACCAGCCCAGCGTGTTGGTCACCTGCGCCTCGATCTGGCGCACGCCTTCCGCCTTGTGGGTCAGCAGCGCCTCGTAGAACTTGGGGTTGAGCGCGCGCGAGCGGGTCTCCAGCGCGATCTGGTCCTTGAGTGTGCGCACCTTGCCCGCCCCGCGGGTCTGGTCGCCGATATAGACCGGCGTCTCCTGCCCCCGTGCGCGCTTTACCGCGCGGGCGATCCCGCCCAGCGTGTCGAAGTAATGGTCCACCGTGGTCACACCCAGTTCGACCGATTCGAGGTTCTGATAGGCCAGGTCCACGGTCTTCAGCGTCGCCTTCAGAAGTTCCGGCTGCGCCACCGGCTTGCCGGTCACGCCATAGGCGAAGCCCTTGCGGGTCTGATAGGCGTCGGCCAGTTCGTCCTCGTCGCCAAAGGCCGAACTGTCCACCAACTGGTTGACGTTGGAGCCATAGGCGCCTTCGGCATTCGAGAAGACGCGCAGTGCGGCAGTTTCCAGATCGACGCCCAGATCGCGGGCGGTCGCGAGCGCATGGGCGCGGACGAAGTTCTGCGCTTCCGACTCGTCGGCCATGGCCGCCTTGTAGGCGGCCTCGGCCAGCAGGCGGGTCTGCAGCGGCAGCAGGTCGCGGAAGATGCCGGAAAGGGTCATCACCACGTCGATGCGCGGGCGGCCAAGCTCGGAAAGCGGGATCAGGTCCGCACCCGAAAGCCGCCCGTAGGCATCGAATCGCGGGGTCGCGCCGATCAGGGCAAGAGCCTGCGCAATCGGCCCGCCGTCGGATTTGATGTTGTCCGACCCCCAGAGCACCATCGCCACCGAGCGCGGCAGGGTGGCATGCGCCTCCAGCAGCTTGCTGGCCTGCACCGCGCCTTCGCGCAGGGCGAATTGCGTGGGCATGCGGAACGGGTCGAAGGCATGGATGTTGCGCCCGGTGGGCAGGATCTCGGGCGAGCGGATCAGGTCGCCGCCCGGCACGGGGGCGATGAATTCGGCGCTCAGGGCCCGCATCAGCCCGGTCAATTCGCTATCTTCCTGGAGCGCGGCGTCCATGGCGGCGCGCTGCTCCTCGGTGGCGTCCACATTCGCCAGCAGATGTGCGCGGGCGGCGGCATCCAGCTTCCGGCCGACGATGTGCAGACCCTCGGGGATCAGCGCGTCTTCGCATTCCAGCAGCTTCACCCAGAGCGCGCCGGGCGCGCCCTCCAGATCGACCGCCGCCGCCTGTTCGGCGATCAGCGTCTCCAACTCGTCGCGGGCCGGATCCCGGGCTTCCATCCGGCGCCAGCGGGCCAGTGAATCCTTCAACTCCTGAAGGCCCTTGTAAAGCCCGGCCTGTGCCACCGGCGGGGTCAGGTGCGTGACCGTCACAGCCCCCGAACGGCGCTTGGCGAGCGATGCCTCCGAAGGGTTGTTCGCAGCATAGAGGTAGATGTTCGGCATTTCGCCGATCAGCCGGTCGGGCCAGTCGCGCGCGCCCAGTCCCGCCTGCTTGCCGGGCATGAATTCCAGCGCGCCGTGCATCCCGAAATGCAGCACCACATCGGCCTGATACGTGTTGCGCAGCCACAGGTAGAACTGGGTGAAGGCGTGGGTGGGCGCGAACCCATTCTCGAACAGCAGCCGCATCGGGTCGCCTTCGTAGCCAAAGGCGGGCTGCACGCCGACAAACACGTTGCCCAGTTGCGCGCCCAGGATGAACACCCCGCGCCCGTCGGACTGGATGCGCCCCGGCGCGGGGCCCCAGACGCTCTCGATCACTGACAGCGGCGGGCAGTTCTTGACCATCTCGTCGGCGCTGACATGGGCGGCGACGTTGGCCTCCTGCCCGTGCTGGGCGGCGTTGCCCTTGAGTACGGCTTCGCGCAGCGCGTCCGACGATTCGGGCAGGTCGAGCGTATAACCCTCGGCCTTCATGCGGGTCAGCGTGTTGAAAAGGCTCTCGAACACGTCGAGGTAGGCGGCGGTGCCGACCGCGCCCGCGTTGGGCGGGAAGCCGAAGAGGACGATGCCCACCTTCTTTGCCGCGTTCGCCTTGCGGCGCAGGGCGACGGTGCGGGCCAGCTTCTCGGCCAGCGAGGTGATGCGCTCGTGGCAGGGCGCCATGGCGCGGGTGTCGTGCTCCACATGGCAGTTATGCGCGCAGCCGGTGCAGCGCTCGGCCCCGTGGCGGCCACCATAGACGGTGGGCGAGGTGGCGCCGTCGATTTCAGGCAACGCGATCAGCATGGTGGTTTCCACCGGACCAAGGCCGGTGCCCGAGGCCGCCCATTGGCCCAGCGTCTGGAACTCCAGCGGGTGGGCGACCATGTAGGGCACGTTGAGCGCGTTCAGCGTTTCCACCGCCGCCGGGCTGTCGTTATAGGCAGGCCCGCCGACCAGGCTGAAGCCGGTGAGCGACAGCAGCGCGTCGATCTTGCCCTGGTGGTATTCGGCGATCGCGGGGCGACCGTCGAGGCCCCCGGCAAAGGCGGGGACCACGGCGAGGCCCTTGGCCTCGAGCGCACGGATAACACTGTCATAATGCGCGGTGTCGGACGCGAGGATGTAGGAGCGCATCAGCAAGAGCCCGACCGTGCCCGTGGCGCCTTCGGGGCGGGGCAGGGCGGTGGCGTCGGTGGTGATGCGGTCGGCCAAGTCGGGGTGATAGAGCCCGACCTCGGGGTAGTCGATGGGCGCGGCGGCGGTGACCTGGGCCCATTCGGGGCGGTGCGAATAGCGCGCGATCAGGAAGCGCATCATCGCCTCGATATTCTCGTCCGAGCCGCCCAGCCAGTATTGCATGGACAGGAACCAGGCGCGCAGGTCCTGCGCCTTGCCGGGGATGAACCGCAGGATCTTTGGCAGGCGGCGCAGCATGGACATCTGCTTGGCGCCCGAGGCGGGCTTCGACTTGTCGCCGCCGCCGCGCAGCTTCTTCATCAGCTTTGCGACACCGCTGGCCGGTTTCGCCATGTCCAGATCGCCCATTTTCGTCAGCTTGACGATCTGCGGATCGGCGATCACGCCGACGAAGGCGTCGCAACGTTCGCGGGCGGCCTGCAACTCGGGGAGGCAGGCGGTGACGTGTTCCTCGATGAACAGAAGGTTCGCGACCACGATATCGGCGGCGTCGATGTCGGCCTTGGCCGCGGCCAGTGCAGCGGGGTTTTCGGCCCATTCGGCGGCGGCGTGGATGGAAACCTCGAGCCCCGGGAAATCGGCGCGCAGGCGCGGCAGCACGCGTTCGGCGGGGCCGGCGGCATGGGCGTCCAACGTGACCACGACGAAGCGATAGGGCTTCGCGCCTGTGGGGGCGCCATGAGGAGCGCCGATGTTGGTGCTATCGAGCATAATGCGCCTTGGCCTCGTAGAGCGTGTCGACGGAGATTTCGTGCAGACCCTTTTCGGTGGCGAACTTCTCGGTGTTGCGCCGGGCCTTGCCGCGCACGAAGAAGGGGATCTTCTTCAGCTCCTTCTCGGCGCAGGTGAGCCAGATGACGTTGTCGGGTTGCGCCGGGGCAGTGGCGTCGGCTTGCGGGGGTGCGTCCGAAGGGGGCATCGAACCCCCTTCGGCCGCCGCCGCTTGCGCGGCGGGCGCATCGACCGGACGCAGGTCCGCCTTGGCCCCGTGGTGCGAGGGGCCAGCCTCGTCATGGAACTCGAAATCCTCGCGGAACATGGCCAGCAGGTGTTCCTCCAGCCCCATGACAAGCGGGTGCACCCAGGTGTCAAAGAGCACATTCGCGCCTTCGAACCCCATCTGCGGGGAGTAGCGGGCGGGGAAGTCCTGCACATGCACCGGCGCCGAGATCACGGCGCAGGGGATACCCAGACGCTTGCCGATGTGGCGCTCCATCTGGGTGCCGAGGATCATCTCGGGGGCGGTTTCCTCGATGGCGCGCTCGACTTCCAGGTAGTCGTCGGTGATCAGCGCCGTAAGGCCGAATTCGCGGGCCATCGCGCGCACGGGGCGGGCCTGTTCGCGGTTGTAGCAGCCCATGCCGCAGACATCGAAGCCCATCTCGTCGCGGGCCACGCGGGCGGCGGCCATGACATGGGTGCCGTCGCCGAACAGGAACACGCGCTTGCCGGTGTGATAGGTGCTGTCCACCGAGGCGGCCCACCAAGGCTGGCGCAGGCGGGATTCGTCCACCGGCAGGGTGGAGCCCGAGAGTTCGCGCACTTCGGCGATGAAATCGCGGGTGGCCCCCGCGCCGATGGGAATGGTTTTCGTAAAGGGCTGGCGGTGTTCGCGCTCCAGCCAGCGGGCGGCCGAATCGGCGGTTTCGGGGTAGAGCAGCACGTTGAAATGCGCCGCCCCCATGCGGGCGATATCGGCGGGCGCGGCGCCCATGGGGGCGGCCACGTTCACCTCGATCCCCATTTCGGACAGAAGCCCCGTGATCTCGGCCAGGTCGTCGCGGTGGCGGAACCCCAGCGCGGTGGGGCCGAGGATGTTGCAGGTCACGCGTTCGGTGCGATCCATGGGCCTGGCCAGCGCGCGGCAGAGTTGCAGGAAGGCTTCGTCGCAGCCGAAGTTCTCCTTGCGCTGGTAGCTGGGCAGCTCCAGAGGGATCACCGGCACCGGCAGGCCCATGGTTTCGGCAAGGCCCCCGGGGTCGTCCTGGATCAGTTCGGCGGTGCAGGACGCGGTGACCAGCAGCGCCTGCGGCTGGAACCGCGCGTAGGCATCGCGCGCCGACTGCATGAAGAGCCCCGCCGTGTCGGCGCCCAGATCGCGCGCCTGAAAGGTGGTGTGGCTGACCGGCGGGCGATGGTCGCGCCGCTCGATCATGGTGAACAGCAGGTCCGCATAGGTGTCGCCCTGGGGCGCGTGCAGCACCATGTGCAGGTCGCGCATCCCGGTGGCGACGCGCATGGCGCCGACATGGGGCGGGCCTTCGTATGTCCAGACGGCGAGTTTCATGGATGGGCCTGTGCAGTGGGTATTTTCGGCAAGATGAAAGGGGTCATTCGGCGGCCTCCATCCGGTTGGGATGCTGGCGGTTCAGGATCGCGCGGCGGCGCAGGGGGCGGGCGAAGAGGGCGGCAAGATCGCCCGCCTGTTCGTAGAAATGGATCGGGGTGAAGACCAGCTCGATCGCCCACTTGGTGCTCAGCCCCTCGGCTTCGAGCGGGTTGGCGAGGCCCAGACCGCAGACGGTCAGGTCGGGCTGCGCGGCGCGCACGCGGTCGAGTTGCAGGTCCACGTCCTGGCCTTCGGAAATGGTGGGCCCTTCCGCAATCAGGTCGAGTTCGGGGCCGTGCAAGGCAGCGTGCAGATAGGGGGTGCCGATCTCGACCGGTTGCATTCCGCATTCGCGGGCCAGGAAGCGGGCCAGCGGAATCTCCAGCTGGCTGTCGGGCATGAAGAAGATGCGCTTGCCCATCAGGTCCGGCGCCACGGCGGCGACAGCCTTTTCGGCGCGGGCGCGGGGGGCGGCGGTGACCTCGTCGACCTTCGATTCGGGGATGCCGAATTCGGCGGCGATGGCCTTGAGCCACAGGGTCGTGCCCTCGGCGCCGAAGGGGAAGGGGGCCGCGATGACGCGGGCGCCGCGCTTTTCCAGCTCGCCCAGAGTGGCACCCATGAAGGGCTGTGCGATGGCAAGCCTGGTGTTCGGCCCCACGGCGGGCAGATCGGCGGCGTGGCGCGCAGGCAGGCAGCGGACCGGGCCAACGCCGATACGGGCCAAGAGGTCAAGTGCCTGATCCTCCACCACATCCGGGAGTGCGCCGACCATCAGCAGTTGCCGCTCATCCGTGGCGGGCATCACCGGGACCATGGAGGCGAGGCAGGCGTCCTCGCCCTCGGTGAAGGTGGTTTCGATGCCGGAGCCCGAGTAGTTCAGCACCCGCACATCGGGGCCGTGAATGCCGGTGAGCCGTTCGGCGGCGCGCGACAGGTCCAGCTTGATCACTTCGGACGGGCAGGAGCCGACGAGGAACAGCTGCTTGATGTCCGGGCGCCGGGCCAGTAGGCGCGCGACCTCGCGGTCAAGCTCGGCATTGGCATCGGCCATGCCGGCGAGGTCTTTTTCCTCCAGTATGGCGGTGCCGAAGCGCGGCTCGGCGAAGATCATCACCCCGGCGGCGGATTGCAGCAGGTGCGCGCAGGTGCGCGAGCCGACAACGAGGAAGAAGGCGTCCTGCATCTTGCGATGCAGCCAGATGATTCCGGTCAGGCCACAGAAGACCTCGCGCTGGCCGCGCTCCTTCAGGACGGGGGTGTTGCGGCAGCCGGTGGTCATGCCGGGACCTCCTGCGGAACGGTTTGCGCGGTCGGCGCAGAGAGCCGGGCCATGCGGAGTTTCCAGAGGAACTGCGCGGCGTTCACCACGTAGATGGCGTAGGCGACCAGCGCGACCTGCATCAGCTGTTCCTGGGTCATCGACCCCGCGGCAAGCGCGACCAGATAGACCGTGTGCAGCGCGATCACGAGAAAGCTGACCACATCCTCCCAGAAGAAGGCGGGCGCCAGAAGATACTGGCCGAACACCTCTTTTTCCCAGATCGCGCCTGTGACCATGATGGTGTAAAGCGCGGCAGTCTTGATCACGACCGAGACGGTGGCGGCTGCGTAGCCTTCGCCCGTCATCAGGAAGCGGATCACCAGTACCGCGGAGATGACGCAGATCACCAGCTGCACGGGCGCCAGGATCCCCTGAACCAGGGTCCAGCGTGACGAATCGCGCCTCTGGCGTTGTTCGGGTGTGTAAAGCTGGATGCCGCGCTGCGGTGCCATCGGCGCCCCTCCCAGGTCGATTCCTTGAAGAAGATTACGCCGGGGGGTTCCGGAGTGTCAACTAAATCTTACACTCTGGCCGCCAACACTGTCACTTCACTTGGGCTGCGCGGCTTGTGAATTCCGGCAAAATCGAAAAATACAAACAGATACAGACTGATAGGGTAATTTTCGGCATCTATGCGCCCTGGCGGTGTGTAAGTTTCGTTTGACAGGGCGTGGCCTTCCTGTGAAAGTTGTTCGGAACACTTGACGTTCGGGCCGCGCTGACTACGCGCACGGGACGGTCCGGAAAGATCCGCCTGGGGGAGGCGCAGATGCAGACAGTTCAGAATGTGCATTTCGGATCGCTGCCAATTGGAGATGCCACAGTGCGGGAATTTGCCTTTCGTGTGGTCACGGAACTGGCGCGCTCTTCGGGGATCGAGTCCGGTCGGGCCGAGGCGTCATTTCTGACGATGCTGATTTCGGCGGCGCGTTCGGGCGATCCGGCGGTGCTGCAGGACCTGCTCACCGCGATGAAGCGCCGCCGGATCTCGGCGGAGCAGGTCATCGATATCTATTTCCCCTGCGCCATCGACCATATCGGCACCGACTGGCACAATGCCAGGATCGATGTCCTGCAGGCGACGCTGGCCATGTCCCGCCTGCAGCGGCTGCTGCGCGAACTGGGCCGGGCCTGGGTTTCGGACCGGGCGGCAGCGAGCCATGCAGGCTGCGTGCTGCTGCTGATGCCGCAGGGTGAACAACATGTGCTGGGCGCAATGATTGCCGCCAACCAGTTGCGGCGCCTGGGCGTTTCGGTGCGGATCGAATTTGCGCCGGGGCCGGGCGTGATCACGGAAATGCTGGAAAAGAAGCGCTTCAACGCCGTGTTCCTGTCGGTCTCGAACGAATCGTCTGTCGCCGGCACCGCTGCTTGCGTTGACGAAATCCGCAAGGCGCGTGCAGCGGAAATGCCCGTTATCGTCGGTGGGGGCTTGGTTTCGCAGGCGACAGGGGATAGAAACCGCGGTCGGATCAGGAGCGAGACGGGGGCCGATATCGCCACTTCGGATGTGCACGAGGCATTGGCGTTCTGCGGCATGCGAAAGCTTTGCGCAGCTGCTGAATGACGCGCCTTGCGGTCCTGTCGCGGCGTTAAGCACTGTCGACAAGGGCAGGGAAGGTGGTGGAGTCGTGGCAAGCGAAGGAGCGAAAGTGCCCATGGACGCGGCCTCTGCCGTCTTGCAGGACTCGTTCCTTGCGCCGGTTCTGACCAGCTTCGCGGACGTCTGTCTGGAGATCGACGATAACGGCACGGTTGCCGTGGCCAAGGTCAAGCCCGAGGTCGCTGCCGACAAGGAGGTCCAGACCTGGGTCGGCGCCGATCTGAAGGAACTGGTCGATCCCGGGTCCGCCCGGCGGTTGCAGGAACGGCTGGAAAAATTCGCCGAGGACGCGCAGGGCGACGCCGAGGGGCCCGTCCGCTGGGTGGAGCTTTCGCATCTGCGCGATGGCGAAACCGGTTTCCCGGTGCGCTACGCCATGCACAGGATCGCCGGTTCCGGCCGCATCCTGATGCTGGGGCAGGACCAGCGCCCGATCATCGAGATACAGCAGCAACTGCTGAACGCCCAGGTGGCGCTGGAGCGTGACTACGAGGCTCAGCGCGAGATCGACACGCGCTACCGCATCCTCATGGATTTCACCGCCGATGCCATCGTGCTTGTTTCCACGAGCAATGGGCAGATCGTCGATATCAACCACACGGCCGCTGCGATGCTCGATTCCACGCGCGCGGGGCTGGTGGGGGCGAAGTTTGCCGATTGTTTCGCCAACCGCGGCACCGAGGACCTGCTGGCCGCGCTCGAGCTGCCGGACGCCGCCGGATCGTCCAGTTCGGTCGAAGTGGAGTCCAGAAACCAGCAGCGCCTGCTGCATCTGACCGGAAAGCTGTTCCGCGCCTCGGGGGAGCAGCTTGTGATGGTGCGCGTGGTCGATCCCGACCATGCCGGGGCGGGGGACGGGCAGCTTGCGTCGCACCTGCGGCAGTTGTTCCATCACGGCCCCGATGCGATCGTGTTCACCGACCGCGACGGCAACATCCTGGCGGCCAGCGAGACGTTCCTGAACCTCACCGATGCCCCGGCCTCGGATTCGGTGCGGGGCCGGTCGATTGCCGATTTCCTGGGCCGTGGGGCTGTCGATCTGCGCGTGCTCCTGGACAACGCGCGCCGCTCCGGGCATCTGCGGATGTATGCGACCCGGTTGAAGACGGACTTCGGCGCGCAACTGGCGGTCGAGATTTCGGCGGCCTGGCTTGACGACGAATTCGACCCGGTTCTGGCGCTGGTCATCCGCAATGCTGCCAGTGCCACCAGTCTGCGGGTGGAGGGACCTGGTCCGCAGGATCAGAACATGCAGAACGTGATCGAACTGGTGGGCTCGTCGGCGCTCAAGGATATCGTTTCGGAAACCACCGAGGTGATCGAGAAAATCTGCATCGAGACGGCGATCGAACTGACCCGCAACAATCGCGTCGCCGCGGCCGAGATGCTGGGCCTGTCGCGCCAGTCGCTGTATGTCAAGCTGCGCAAATATGGGCTCCTGAGCCGGGACGAGGAATAACCGGCGCCGCGCTGCCCGTCCGCACCTTGATCTGTGTCAATTCAACTTCACACTGACTGTGTCAACCTGGGCTTACAATAGCGGAGGTTGCACCATGCGAATCGTATTCGTCCACCCGAATTACCACTCCGGCGGCGCCGAGATCGCGGGCAACTGGCCCCCGGCCTGGGTGGCCTATCTGACCGGGTCGCTCAAGGCCGCAGGCTTCGACGATATCCACTTCATCGACGCGATGACCAACCACATCGACGATGACACCTTGCGCGCGAAACTGGCCGAGTTGAAGCCCGATGTCGTGGGCACCACCGCCATTACGCCGTCCATCTATGTGGCCGAGCAAACGCTGAAGATCGCGCGCGAAGTGGCGCCCGATTGCGTGACCGTGCTGGGCGGGGTGCACGCGACCTTCATGTTCCGGCAGGTGCTGACCGAGGCCCCATGGATCGACACCATCGTGCGCGGCGAGGGCGAGGAGATCGTCGTCAACCTTATGACCGCCATCGCCGAGGGTCGCTGGCCCGAGGACAAGCACAGGATACACGGCCTCGCCTTCATCGACGGGGGCGAGATCAAGGCCACGCAGGCTGCCTCGACCGTCAAGAACCTGGACGGGATCACCCCCGACTGGTCGATCCTGGAATGGGACAAGTACATCTATGTGCCGCTGAACCGCAAGGTCGCCATACCCAACATGGCGCGCGGCTGCCCCTTCACCTGCAGCTTCTGCAGCCAGTGGAAATTCTGGCGCGACTACCGGGTGCGTGACCCGAAGAAGGTGGTGGACGAGATCGAGGACCTGGTGAACAACCACGGCGTCGGCTTCTTCATCCTGGCCGACGAGGAACCGACCATCAACCGCAAGAAATTCATCCAGTTCTGCGAAGAGCTGATTGCGCGCGGCCTGCCCGAGCGGATCCAGTGGGGCATCAACACCCGGGTCACCGATATCATGCGCGACAAGGACCTGCTGCCCTTCTACCGCAAGGCGGGGCTGGTGCATGTCTCGCTGGGCACCGAGGCGGCGGCGCAGCTCAAGCTCGACCAGTTCAACAAGGAAACCACCGTCGCCCAGAACAAGGAGGCGATCCGGCTCCTGCGCGAGGCCGATATCTTCACCGAGGCGCAGTTCATCGTGGGGCTGGACAACGAAACCCCCGAGACGCTGGAAGAAACCTATCGCATGGCCTGGGACTGGCAGCCCGATCTGGCCAACTGGGCGATGTACACCCCTTGGCCCTTCACGCCGCTGTTCCAGGAATTGCGCGATCAGGTCGAGGTCTTCGATTATTCGAAATACAACTTCGTCACCCCGATCATGAAGCCCAAGGCGATGTCGCGCGGGCGGCTGCTGGAAGGGGTTCTGAAGAACTACCGCCGCTTCTACATGCAGAAGGCGTTGTTCCACTATCCGTGGCGTGGGACGGGCTATCGGCGCCGCTACCTGCTGGGCTGCCTGAAGGCGTTCCTTAAGGCGGGGGTGCAGCGGCAGTTCTATGACCTGGGCAAGACCGATTACTTCAGCATGAAATCCCGCGACGATCTGGATTTCGGCTTCGACATGACCCGGACCATCGCCGATGCGCAGCTGGCGGACTGGGAAGACCACGCCGACAAGAAGCGCAAGGCCGCCGAGCGGCGCGAGGCGCTGCGCGCGCAGGGAAAAGCACGCGCGGCCGAGCGCACCGCGCTCAAGGCCTGCGGCGGCGGCGGGCAGTTGACGGATGACGAGGCCGAACTGGCTGCGTCCGGACCGCGCCCGTTCCGGATGCCCAACGGCGCCACGGTCGACCGGCGCGAGCCGGCGGAGTGATGGCCATGGCGGCTCCGGTGGCCCGGATCGGCCCGAACGCGATCCTCCAGCACCTGCCGGTGCTGGACGGCGAAATCGGCGAGCGCTTGCGCGGGGCGCTGTTGCACCGCGCCGGGGTGGCCGAACCGCCGCCCGATGCCGGGATGCTGCCCGAGGATCAGGTCGCCCGGCTGCACAACGCCGTGCGGCTGTTCCTTCCCGACCGCTTTGCCCGCATCCAGCGCGCGGCGGGGCTGGCGACGGGTGACTATATTCTGGCGCATCGCATCCCTTCGCCCGCGCAATCCCTGATCCGTGCGCTGCCCGCCTGGGCCGGGGCGCGGCTGCTGACGGCGGCGATTGCGAAACACGCCTGGACCTTTGCCGGGTCGGGCACGTTCCGGGTGCTGGGCCACGCGCCCCTGCGGCTGGCGATCACCGGCAACCCTTTGGCGACCGGCCCGTCCGACGTGCCGCTGTGCCACTGGCACGCGGCGGTGTTCGAGCGGTTGTATTCGACGCTCGTCTGGCCCGAGGTTCGGGTGATCGAGGAAGCCTGCGTCGCCGAGGGCGCGGCGGCCTGCGTCTTCGCGCTGCATCCATGCTGACGGACCGGCCTTCGCGTCGCCCACCCACCCGCCCGCGCCGCGAAGGCGGTCCGACCCACGTGCGTGCGCGCTTGGGTGCGATTTTCGACTGTAAGGCAAACTTTACACTTGCCCGACTCGGAGATGAAAGGCAAAGTTGACAGCAAAGGGAACCAAACCGATGACTGACAGCAGCCTCTCGCCTTCGGGCGCCCATGTTTCATCCCAGCGCACCACGCCCGAGCCTCGCGCGGCGCTGGAACTGATCAAGCCGATCACCTGGTTTCCACCGATGTGGGCTTATCTGTGCGGCATCATCTCGATCGGCATCTGGCCCGAGTCATGGGCGCTGGTGGTGCTGGGTGTGCTGCTGGCCGGTCCTATCGTCTGCGGCATGTCGCAGGCCGCCAACGACTGGTGCGACCGGCATGTGGACGCGATCAACGAACCGCACCGGCCGATCCCCTCGGGGCGCATCCCGGGGCGCTGGGGGCTTTATATCGCGCTGGCCATGACCGCGCTGGCGCTGGCGGTGGGTTGGCAGCTTGGCCCCTGGGGCTTTGGCGCCACGGTTGTCGGCGTCCTGGCGGCCTGGGCCTATTCGGTGGAACCGATCCGCGCCAAGCGCTCGGGCTGGTGGGGACCGGGGCTGGTGGGGTTGAGCTACGAAACGCTGCCCTGGTTCACCGGCGCCGCCGTCATTGCCGCTGGCGCGCCGCCGTTCGAGATCGTCGCCATTGCCGCGCTTTACGGGCTGGGCGCGCATGGCATCATGACCATCAATGATTTCAAGGCCATCGAGGGCGACCGCCAGATGGGCATCAAGTCCTTGCCGGTGGTCATGGGACCGGTCGATGCCGCCACGGTGGCTGGCACGGTGATGGTGCTGGCGCAACTGGTGGTGGTGTTCCTGCTGCTGATCTGGGGCGCACCGGTCCATGCAGGCGTGATCGCCCTGGGCATCGGTGTGCAGATCTGGGCGCTGGGCCGCTGGCGCCGGGACCCGGCGAAACTGGCGCCCTGGTTCAATGGCACGGGCGTTGGACCTTACGTGCTGGGCATGATGGTCGCGGCATTTGCGCTGCGGGGCATCGTCGGATGACACTCAGCTGGCTGCATATCTTCCGCCTCGGTCTGGTGCAGGCGTGCCTTGGGGCGATCGTGGTGCTGATGACCTCGACCCTCAACCGGCTGATGGTGGTGGAACTGGCGCTGCCGGTGGTGCTGCCGGGGTTTCTGGTGGCGTTGCACTATGGCGTGCAGATCACACGGCCGAACTGGGGCTTTCTGGCCGATCAGGGCGGCAATCGCACCCGCTGGATTATCCTTGGCATGGTGATGCTGGCGCTGGGGGGGCTGGGTGCGGCCGCTGCGATCCCGGTGCTGGAAACGAACCTCGGCCTCGGGCTGGTGCTGTCGATCCTCGCTTATATCGTGATCGGGCTGGGGGTGGGGGCCTCGGGCACCTCGCTCCTGGCGCTCTTGGCCACGGCCACGGCGGAACACCGCCGCCCGGCGGCGGCGACGATCACCTGGCTGATGATGATCTTCGGCATCGCCGCCACGGCCATCACGGCAGGCGCCTTCCTGGACCCCTACAGCCACGCGCGGCTGCTGGTGATCGTCGCCATCATCTGCGCGGGCGCGGTGGCGCTGACGGTGCTGGCGGTCTGGGGGATCGAGGCCCGCGTCATCACCCGCCCCGCGCCGCCACCCGCGCGCTTCCGCGACGGGATCGCCGAGATCTGGGCCGACACCCGCGCGCGGCATTTCACCTTCTTCGTGTTCCTGTCGATGACCGCCTATTTCATGCAGGAACTGATCCTGGAGCCTTACGCGGGCCTGGTCTTCGGCTTCACGCCGGGGCAGTCCACCTCGATGTCCGGGGCGCAGAATGGCGGCGTTTTCCTGGGCATGGTGCTGGTGGGCGTGGCCGCCACGGGGCTCAGGATCGGCAGCCTGCGGGCCTGGGTGGTTTCGGGGTGCATGGGCTCGGCGGCGGTGCTGATGGCGATTGCCTCGGCCGGCGCCATGGGGCTGCCGCTGGTGCCGCTGGTGATCGCGCTGGGCTTCTTCAACGGCATGTTCGCCGTCGCGGCCATCGGCTCGATGATGCAGCTGGCCGGTGAGGGGCGCGACAAGCGCGAGGGCACGCGGGTGGGCCTGTGGGGCGCGAGTCAAGCCATCGCCGCCGGTGTCGGCGGGCTGACCGGCGCCGCGCTGGTCGACCTGGCCCGCAGCCTGCTGCCGGTGGCCGAGGCCTTTGGCGCCGTCTTCACAGTGCAGGCCGCAATCTTCGTTGCGTCGGCGGCGCTGGCCGCGCGCATCATGGTGCCGCGGGCGCCGCAAGTTGTTCCGGGGGAATGAATCATGAGCTTTGATGTCTTTGTTGTGGGCGGTGGCCCGTCGGGCGCCACGGCGGCCGATGATCTGGCCCGCGCCGGGCACCGGGTGGCACTTCTGGACCGTGCCGGCCGGATCAAGCCCTGCGGCGGGGCGATCCCGCCGCGCCTGATCCGCGATTTCGAGATCCCGGACGACCAGCTTGTGGCCCACATCACCACCGCGCGCATGATCTCGCCCACGGGGCGCGCCGTGGACATTCCCATCGAAAACGGCTTCGTCGGCATGGTGGACCGCGAGCATTTTGACGAATTCCTGCGCGTGCGGGCGGCGGAACATGGGGCCGAGCGGCTGACCGGCACCTTCCTGCGGATCGAACGCGATGCGGACGGCACGCATGTCGTCTGGCGCGAGAAGGCCACCGGCGAAGAGCGGCGCAGCGCCACGAAGCTGGTGATCGGCGCCGATGGTGCGCGCTCCAACGTGGCCCGGGCCGAAGTGCCGGGGGGCGACAAGATCCCCTATGTCATCGCGTATCACGAGATCATCAAGTCGCCGCCCGCCAACGATGTCTATGACCCGGACCGCTGCGACGTGATCTATGACGGGCGCATCAGCGCGGATTTCTACGGCTGGGTGTTTCCGCACGG
>LFIK01000219.1_pt1 | contig 41066 bp, 38 predicted proteins | sample 643401 | NCBI WGS metagenome assembly LFIK01 (sample SAMN03777447, study PRJNA286221) | soda lake metagenome | biome: soda lake; feature: Kulunda steppe; material: water; isolation source: sample T5-Br brine of Lake Tanatar-5 | place: Russia: Kulunda steppe | collected 2010-07
CGGCGGTGGCGCTGCACCGCCGCCGCCTGCCCGCCTCCGAGGCGCTGGCCACCTTCTTCCTGTCGCCGCTGGTGCTGCCCACGATCATCTACGCGCTGGGCATGCTGATGCTTTGGAGCGCACTCTTCGGCCCGGTGTCGCTGGTGACGCTGTGGCTTGCGCACACGGTGATCGCCGCGCCCTATGTGGTGCGCACCACGCTGGCGGTGCTGGCCGACAGCGACCCGTTCCTTGAAGAAGCCGCCGCCACGATGGGCGCGACCCGGATGCAGCGGTTGCGGCTGGTGGTGCTGCCGCAATGCCTGCCCGGGCTGGCGGCGGGGGCGTTCTTCGCCTTCAACCTGTCCTTCGACGAGGCGGTGGTGGCGCTGTTCCTGCGCCGTCCGGGGCTGACCACCCTGCCGGTGCGCATCTACAACGAGCTCGAGTTCAGCCCCGACCCGTCGGTGGCGGCGGTCTCGACCATCATGATCGCGATCACGGTGGGGCTGATCGTGGTGATCGACCGCATCCTCGGGATCCAGAAAGTGGCGAGCAGCTAGACATGGCCGATCTGCGACTGCACGATATCCGCAAATCCTTCGGGCCGGCGCAGGTGCTGCACGGCATCTCGCTGGACATTCCGTCGGGGGCGTTCATCAGCCTGCTGGGCGCGTCGGGCTGCGGCAAGACCACCCTTCTGCGCATCGTCGCGGGGCTGGAAAGCACCAGCGCCGGCAGCGTCGAGATCGACGGGCGCGACGTCACCGACCTGCCGCCGGAGCGGCGCGACATCGCGATGATGTTCCAGTCCTACGCGCTGCTGCCGCATCTGAACGTGGCCGAGAACGTGCGCTTTCCGCTGCGCATGCGCGGCATCGGCACCGCGCGCGAGCAGGCCGAGCGCGTGCGCGAGGCGTTGGCGACGGTGCAGCTGGACCACCTGGCCGAGCGCCGCCCGCGCGCGCTGTCGGGCGGGCAGCAACAGCGGGTGGCGCTGGCGCGGGCCATCGTCTCGCGGCCCAAGGTGCTGCTGCTGGACGAGCCGCTGTCGAACCTCGATGCGCGGCTGCGCGAGGACATGCAGGTCGAGCTGATCGAACTGCACAAGCGGCTGGGGCTGACCACGCTGTTCGTGACCCATGACCAGGAGGAAGCGCTGTCGCTGTCGGACCACATCGTGCTGATCAATGGCGGGCGGATCGAACAGCAGGGCGCGCCCGCCGAGATCTACTCCGAACCGGCCTCGGCCTTCGCGTCGAGCTTTCTGGGCGCCGCCAATCTGGTGCCCGTGCGCATCGACCACGACGCCGGCGGCACCGTGGCCACGCTGGAGGACGGCCAGACGCTGGCGCTGCCCGGCAACGACGCCCCGGCCGGCCCCGCAACGCTGGCCCTGCGGCAGGAGGACATCGCCCTGCTGCCCGACGGCGCGCCGCTGCCCGACGGGCATGCCGGGCTGCGGGCCACGCTCGGCACCCGGGTCTATCTGGGCGCGCGGGCGCGCTTCGTGGTGACGCTGGGCGCGGCCCGGCTGCGGGTGCTGACCAGCGCCGCCGACGTGCAGGACAGCGGCGGGCGCGTGCAGTTGGCCATCGACCCCGCGCGCATCCGCGTGCTGCCGCCCGATCCCGGCTGAGGGGGGGCGCGGGCGATGCGCGACATCGACATGCGGACCTTCGTCGCGCTGGCGCGCAACCGCCATTTCGGGCGCACCGCCGACGAGCTGAACACCACCCAGCCCGCGATTTCGGGGCGGCTCGCGGCGCTGGAAGCCGAATTCGGCTGCCGGCTGGTGCATCGTGGCGACCGGGCCTTCGCGCTGACCCCTGCCGGGCAGCAGGTGCTCGCGCAGTTCCAGCAGACGCTGCACGACATCGACGCGCTGCGCCGCCACCTTGGCCAGGCCGCGCAGGCGCAGCTGGAACCGCTGCGGCTGGGCGCGATCGACTCGGTCTCGGCCACCTGGATGCCGGCGCTGATCGAGGCGCTGCGCGCGTCCTTCCCGGAATTGCGCATCGAGCTTACGGTGGACGGGACCCGCCCGCTGGTCGACGGGATGCGCGCGGGCGATCTGGACATGGTGTTCTGCCTGCAGCCCGTGCTCGATGACGGGTTTCGCAGCTATGTCGCGTGCATGTTGCAGATGGTCTGGGCCGGCGCGCCGTCGCTGATCGACCCCGACCGGACCTATACGGTGGCCGAACTCGGCGAGTTGCCGATCATCTCGTTTCCGCGCAATTCGCCGCCCTTCCAGATGATCGCGCCGTTCTTTCAGGACGAACAGGTGCTGGCCTCGAAGCTGACCAGCTGCAATTCGCTCTATGCGCTGGTCAACCTGCTGATCGACGGCTTCGGCATCGGCGCGATCCCCACCGTCAGCATCCGCCGCGAGATCGACCAGCGCCTGCTGGTGCCGTTGCGCGTGGCCAAGCGGATGCCGCCGATGCCGATCGTGGCGTCCTACCGCGCGGGGCCCGAATGGAGCTTCCTGCCGCAGGCGGTGGAGCACGCGAAGGCCACGGTCTCGGGCTACTGCGCGCGGGTGGATCCCAGCCTTGTCTGGCTCGACGCCGCGTCCCAGGGCGTTGAGGGCGCATGACCTGGCGGCCTTGCCCGCGCCGCCCAGCCCACCCGCCCACCGACCGACACACCCCGTTTCCTTGCCCGCGCGAATGTGCAAATGTCCACCGCGGGGGCGCATCGGGAGGACCGCGTGAAAACCCAGGTCGCAATCATCGGGGGCGGGCCGGCGGGGCTGCTGCTGGCACAACTGCTGCATGTTCGCGGCATCGACAGCATCGTGCTCGAACGCCGCTCGCGCGCGCATGTGCTGGGGCGCATCCGCGCGGGCGTGCTGGAACAGGGGCTGGTGCGGCTGCTGGAGGCGGCGGGCTGCGCCGACCGGCTGCACGCCGAGGGCCATGTCCACCACGGCACGCTGATCGCGCATGCCGACCGGGTGTTTCGCATCGATTTCAGCGCGCTGACCGGCTCGCCGGTGGTGGTCTACGGCCAGACCGAGGTGACGCGCGACCTCTATGCCGCGCGCGATGCCGCCCGGGGCCGCACCGAGTTCGAGGTCGAGGCCGTCACCATCCACGGCGCCGACACCGACGCGCCGCAGGTCAGCTATGCCGTGGGTGGCGAGGCGCGCCGGATCGAGTGCGACTTCGTCGCCGGCTGCGATGGCTTCCACGGCGTGAGCCGCCGCACCATCCCCGACACGGTCCGGCGCGAGTTCGAAAAGGTCTACCCCTTCGGCTGGCTGGGCATCCTGAGCGAGACCCCGCCGGTGAGCGAGGAACTGATCTACGCCAATTCGGAGCGCGGTTTCGCGCTGTGCTCGATGCGCAACCCGCGCCTCAGCCGCTACTACATCCAGTGTGCGCCGGGCGAGCGCGCCGAGGACTGGAGCGACGCCGCCTTCTGGGACGAGCTGCGCCGCCGCCTGCCGGCCGACACCGCCGCCGCGCTGGTCACCGGCCCGTCGATCGAGAAATCCATCGCGCCGCTGCGCTCCTTCGTGTGCGAGCCGATGCGCTGGGGCCGGCTGTTCCTGTGCGGCGACGCGGCGCATATCGTGCCCCCCACCGGCGCCAAGGGGCTGAACACCGCCGCGTCGGATGTGCATTACCTGTGGCACGCGCTCTGCGATCACTACCTGAACGGCTGCGACGACGGGATCGACCGCTATTCCGGGCGCGCGCTTGCCCGCGTCTGGAAGGCCGAGCGCTTCAGCTGGTGGTTCTCGGGGCTGTTGCACCGCTTCCCCGACCAGTCGGCGTTCGATCTGAAGATGCAGGCGGCCGAGCTGGAGTTCCTGCGCACCAACACCGCCGCGCAGCAGGCGCTGGCGGAGAACTATGTCGGCCTGCCCTACTGAACGCCCGAAGGAGCCTCTCATGACCGACCGCCTGACCACCGGAGACGCCACCCGCCGCGCCGTGCTGGGCGACGCGCATGTCGAGCGCACGCAAGCCGCAAGCACCGCGCTTGACGCGCCGTTTCAGCGGCTCGTCGTCGAAACCGCGTGGGGCACGCTCTGGGCCGATGACACCATCGCGCGGCGCGAACGCTCGATGATCACCATCGCGATCCTGGCCACCATCGGCAACGACGCCGAGCTGGCGCTGCACATCCGCGCCACCGCGCGCACCGGCGCCAGCCGCGAGGACGTGATCCAGGCGCTGATGCATGTGGCGGTCTATGCCGGGGTGCCGCGCGCCAACCACGCCATCCGCATCGCCAGGGACACCTTTGCCGAGATGGACGCCGCCCCGTGACAACCCCCTTCTACCCCCGCGACCCGTTGCGCCACCCTCCGGCGCTGACCCCGGGCTACAAGACCTCGGTCGCGCGCAGCCCGCGCGCGCCGCTGATCGCCATCGACCCCACGCTCTCCGAGCTTACCGGCCCCAGCTTCGGACCGGGCGACATCGCGCCGGGAGACAACGATCTGCTGACCAACCACGCCCGCGCCGGCGAAAGCCCCATCGGCGAGCGGATCATCCTGCACGGGGCTGTGCGCGACGAGAACGCCCGCCCCGTCCCCGGCACGCTGGTCGAGATCTGGCAGGCCAACGCCGGCGGGCGCTACCGCCACCACCGCGACGGCTATCTGGCCCCGCTCGACCCGAATTTCGGCGGCTGCGGGCGCGCCCTGACCGACGCCGAGGGGTATTTCGCCTTCCGCACCGTCAAGCCCGGCGCCTATCCGTGGCGCAACACGCCCAACAGCTGGCGGCCCGCGCATGTGCATCTGTCGCTCTTCGGCACCGGCTTTGCGCAGCGGCTGATCACGCAGTGCTATTTCGAGGGCGATCCCCTGATCGCGCACTGCGCCATCGCGCAGACGCTGCCCGACCCGCGCGGGATCGAGGCGCTGACCGCGCGGCTGGACCTCGCCGCGACGCTGCCCTTCGACGCGATCGCGTGGCGCTTCGACATCGTGCTGCGCGGCCGGCGCGAGACCCCGTTCGAAAACCGCCCCTGAGGATGACCTCCATGCGTCCGCTGAAAGAGACCCCGTCCCAGACCGCCGGCCCCTATGTGCATATCGGGCTGATGCCCGGCGCCGCGGGCGTGGCGGGCGACGCGCACGAACTCGGCCACGACATCGCCGGCCCCGACGCCGAAGGGCCGCGCATCCGGATCGAGGGGCGCGTGATCGACGGCACCGGCACCCCCGTCCGCGACGCGGTGATCGAGGTCTGGCAGGCCAACGCCGCGGGGATTCACGCCGGCCCCGGCGCGACGGTGGAGCCCGGCTTTCGCGGCTGGGGGCGGGTGGCCACCGACCCGGCCTCGGGCGGCTTCGCCATCGACACCGTCAAGCCCGGCGCGGTGCCGGGACCGGGTCCGGGCGAGCGGATGCAGGCGCCGCATCTGAGCCTGTGGATCGTCGCGCGCGGGATCAACCTCGGCCTGCACACGCGGCTCTATTTCGACGACGAACCCGAGGCCAACGCCGCCGACCCCGTCCTGAGCCTGATCGAATGGGAGACCCGCCGCGCCACGCTGATTGCCGCCCGCGCCCCCGACAATGATGCGCTTTACCGCTTCGACATCCGTCTGCAGGGCGCGGACGAGACAGTGTTCTTCGAAGTCTAGCGTGAGCATCGACCAGTGTGCGGCATCCACGCCACCCTGCGCGAAGCAAAGGCCGCAGGCCGCCGCGCAGCGCCGGGCCGCCCCCCGGCACGGCGATCTGGCATCGAAGGGCGCATAGCCTCGACCTTACGCGGACCAGGCCAGCATAAACCGACATGGCTCGCGCGGCGCATCGCCGCACCGCGGCCCGCCGCTGCGCTCTCGCGCGGCCTCAGCCGGATCGATGATCGCGCTCGCCCGATCGCCCCACGCGGGTGATCTGCCCCAGCAGCGCCTCGGCATGGGTGAGCGCGGCGCCGGTGCATTCGGCCATCACCGGCAGGGTCAGCCACTCCAGCGCCCAGGCCGCGCCGGATCGCTCCTGTTCGTGGAGCATGGCCTGCGCCAGCGTGCCCTGCAACCCGGCGACATGGCGGGCAAGCGCCACCAGCGCCTCGGCCCGGACCGGGTTGCGCTTGTGCGGCATCGCCGACGAGCCGCCGCCGCCTGCCAGCGCGATCTCGTCGACGCCCTGCTGCGCCATCAGCGCCACGTCCTGCCCCAGCTTGCCCAGCGCGCCGCAAAGAAGCGTCAGCCAGTGCCCGAACGCCACGAAGGGCGCGCGGTCGGTGTGCCAGACCGGACCCGCGCGCAGCCCGAGCGCGGCAGCGGCATGCGCTGCGGCGGCCTCGGCGCGCCCCTCGGGCGCATCGCGCAGGCCCACCGCGCCGCCGATCTGCACCTGTGCAAGCTCGGAGCGCACCGCCGCCCGGCGGTCGTGCTGCGCGCGCAGGCCGCGCTCCCACGCACCCAGCCGCAGCGCGGCGGTGGCCGGGCGCGCGGCCTGCATCCGCGTGCGCGCCATCAGCGCGGCGTCGCCGTGGCGGCGGGTCAGGTCGGCCAACGCGGCCAGCACGCGCCCGGTCCGTGTGGCCAGCAGGTCCAGCACCTCGAGCGAGACGAGCACCAGCGCGGTGTCGATCACGTCCTGGCTGGTCAGCCCGCTGTGGATCGCCGCTGCCGGACCGGGCGCCAGCCCTGCGCGCAACGCCGCCACCAGCGATGGCACGGGCACCCCGTCGCGGTCGGTGTCGGGCTCGAAGCGCACCGGGTCGAACCGCGCCAGCGCCGCGCGCGCGGCGGCGCCATCCTCGGCTGCCACGGCATCGGTCGCCGTCAGCGCCGCGGTCCAGGCGCGTTCAACGTCCAGCATGCGACCAAGCACCGACAGCGCGGAATAGGCGCGCGCGATCTCGGCATCGCCATAGGCCTGGCCGAACAGCCCGGAGGTCAGAAGCGCGCTTGTCATGGCGGCAAGCATATCCCGGCGGACCGGGCACGGCCAGTGTCCGGCGCCGTGCCCCCCGCCGTGCCCCCCGCCGTGCCGCCGTGTTGCACGCGGCGCGCGGGCCAGCGCACGCCGCGCCAACCCGATCTTGGTGAATGACGCCGATGTTTGGCGCGCAGTCACACATGGACGGGAGGCTTTGATGCCGGACAGTTCGGCAAGGCTCGACTTGCCCTTCATCATGCCGTCACAGGCGCAAAAGCACGTCACGCATAACGAGGCGATCGAACGCCTCGATCTGCTGGTGCAGCTGACCGTTGCGGCATTCGACGCCACATCGCCCCCGACCGAGCCCGCCGAGGGGCAGGTCTGGGCGCTGGGCGCAGCACCCGGCGGGGTCTGGGCGGGTCATGCCGAGACGCTCGCGGCCTTCGTGCAGGGCGGGTGGGTGTTCATCTCGCCGCGCCCGGGCTGGCGCGCGGTCGCGGGCGCCGAGCTGCGCATCTGGTCCGGGAGCGCCTGGGTGGCGCCGACGGTCGAGCTGCAGAACGTGGCCGGTGTGGGGATCAACGCAAGCTCCGACGCCACCAACCGGCTGGCCGTCGCCGCGGCGGCGACGCTGCTGAGCCATGACGGCGCCGGGCATCAGTTGAAGATCAACAAGGCCACGCCCGGCGACACCGCAAGCCTGCTGTTCCAGACCGGGTTTTCGGGCCGCGCGGAAATGGGCACCGCCGGCGACGACGACTTCGCGATCAAGGTCAGCGCGGATGGGGCGGACTGGCACGACGCGCTGATCGTCGATGCGGCAAGCGGCGCTGTCGACATGCCCAACGGGGCAAAGGTCGCGGGCTCGGAGGTTTATCGACGCGACAATACCCTCGGCACCGTCAGCCAGTCCGGCGGCATCCCCACCGGCGCAATCATCCAGCGCGGCACCAATGCCAACGGCGAGTTCGTGCGGTATGCGGACGGCACGCAGATTTGCTGGACTACGATAGATGCCGGCAACTCTGCAGCCACCGGCGATGGCACTTTTTCCTCGCCATATCGTAGCGCTAACTTCACTTGGAATTTCCCGGCCTCTTTTGTCGGCGCTCCAGTTGTAGCCGGTGCCGTAAGCGGAGATGACAACGGGATCATCCGAACCCATGTCTTTTCTTTGCGATTTGTCACGAGCACCCAGATTTCCCAGGCCCGCGTCGTTCGTATCGGGTCGAATGACATAAACTTCCCGGTCATCGCGCATATCGTGGCTCATGGCCGCTGGTTCTAAGGAGAAGCACCATGCACCTGACCCTTTCCCCGCAAGCTGGCCTGCCCGGCGCACCGGAAACCACCCTGCGCGTCACGGGCGACACCATCACCATCGACGGCACGCCCTTCGACCTGAGCGCGGTGCCCGAAGGCGGCGACGGCGAATGGCCCGACAGCCCGATCCTCGGCACGATCACGCGGCAGGGCGGGACGCTCCACGTTACGGTGCGCGTGACGCTTGGCGACACCGCCGCAAGCGACCAGCCCACCGACGCCGCGCATTGGGTGATCGACGCCGCGCAGGGTGACGTAAGCATCCCGGCGCTGCGCAAACACAAGCAGGAGGCCGAATGATGCCGCTGACAATCCGCACCCCCGAACAGATCGAGGCCGAGGCGATGGACGCGCACAAGGCGCGCGTGGTCGCCGCCATCGACGCGCACGTGGAGGCGCAGGCGCAAGCGATGGACTACAACGGCGCGGCGCATCTGGCGTCCTATGTCGCGTCGGGCGTGGCCGAGTGGGCCGCAGAGGCGCAGGCTTTCGTTGCCTGGCGCGACGCGGTCTGGCTGATGGTCGTCGAGGCGCAGGAAAGCGACACGGCCGCGCACGCGCCCTCGCGCGCCGAAGAGATCATCCGCCGCCTGCCCCGGATCGAGGATTTCCTGCGGCGCCAGCGTGATCATCGATCGGGGTGAGGCGATGCGCGGCGGCGTTCGGGGTTGCGCAGCACGCGCCGGGACGCCTATCGCTGGTCGGGGCGGAATCGCGCCGGCGGTGCCGCTGTTCGCATCTGGACACTGTGAAAGGGATTTTCATGACGCATGATGTTCATCCGGTCCTGCTCTGCGGCGGCTCCGGCACGCGGCTGTGGCCGCTGTCGCGCAAATCCTACCCCAAGCAGTTTGCGCCGCTGACGGGCGAAACCAGTCTGTTCCAGGCCTCGGCGTTGCGGCTTGCCGGGGACGGGTTCGCCGCGCCGATGGTGGTCACGGGCAGCGATTTCCGCTTCATCGTCACCGAACAGCTCGCGGCGGTCGAAATGGCGCCCGCGGCGGTGCTGATCGAACCGGCGGCGCGCAACACGGCCCCCGCGATCCTGGCCGCCGCGCTGGCGCTGGCGGCACGCGCGCCCGGCGCGCTGATGCTGGTCGCGCCCTCGGATCATGTGATCCCCGACGCCGAGCGGTTTCGCGCTGCGGTGCAGGCGGCGGCGCCGGCGGCGCTGGACGGGCAGCTTGTCACCTTCGGCATCCGCCCCGACCGGCCCGAGACCGGCTATGGCTGGCTGGAACTGACCGACGCGCCGGGCGCGGCGTTCGATCCCGTCCCGCAGCCGCTGAAGCGCTTCGTCGAAAAGCCCGATGCGGCGGCCGCGCAGGCGATGCTGGCGGGCGGCCGGCACCTGTGGAACGCAGGGATCTTCCTGTTCACCACCGACGCCATCGTCGCCGCGTTCGAGGCCCACGCCCCCGAGATGCTGGCCCATGTCCGTGCCGCGCTCGACGGCGCCGAGGCCGATCTGGGCTTCACGCGGCTGGCCCCCGCGCCTTGGTCCGCGCTCGAGGACGAGTCGATCGACTACGCGGTGATGGAGAAGGCCGCGAACCTGTCCGTTGTCCCCTATGGCGGCGCGTGGTCCGATCTGGGCGGCTGGGAGGCGGTGTGGCGCGAAAGCCCCCCCGACGCGTCGGGCCTCGCTACCCACGGCCCCGCCACCGCGATCGATTGCGCGGACACGCTGCTGCGCGCCGAGGACCCGCAGCAGCGCCTTGTCGGGCTGGGGCTGCGTGACATCGTCGCCGTGGCCATGAAGGACGCGGTGCTGGTCGCGCACAAGGACCGCGCGCAGGACGTCAAGCTGGCGGTGCAGCGGCTCAAGGCCGATGGCGCCCCGCAGGCCGAGACGCTGCCCGTCGATCACCGGCCCTGGGGGTGGTTCGAAAGCCTCGCCGTCGGCACGCGCTTTCAGGTCAAGCGCATCCACGTCCACCCCGGCGCGGCGCTGAGCCTGCAAAGCCACCACCACCGCGCCGAGCACTGGATCGTGGTGCAGGGCACCGCGCGGGTGACGATCGATGGCGAGGCGCGGCTGGTGACCGAGAACCAGTCGGTGTTCATCCCGCTGGGCGCCGTGCACCGGATGGAGAACCCCGGCAAGGTCCCGATGGTGCTGATCGAGGTGCAGACCGGCAGCTATCTGGGCGAGGATGACATCATCCGCTACGAAGACGTCTACGCCCGCGGCCAGGGGGCGAAGGGCTGATGGCGCCGAAATTCGGCACCAGCGGGCTGCGCGGGCTGGTCACGGAACTCACCGACGATCTGGTGGGCGCGCATGTCGCGGCCTTCCTGCGCGCCTGCGACACCGGCACGGGGCTTTATGTGGCCCGCGACCTGCGCGAGAGCTCGCCGCGCATCGCCGACGCCGTGATCGGCGCGGCGCGCGCGGCGGGGGTGGACGTGACCGATTGCGGCGCGCAGCCCACCCCGGCGCTGGCGCTCGCGGCGATGGGAGCGCGGGCGGGCGCGGTGATGGTCACCGGCAGCCACATCCCCGCCGACCGCAACGGGCTGAAGTTCTACACCCCGGCGGGCGAGATCACCAAGGCGGACGAGGCCGCGATCCTGTCCGCGCTGGGAGCGCCCGTCCCCGGGGGCACCCCCGGCGCGCTGCACCACGCCGACCCCGGCCCGGCCTTCGTCGCGCGTTACCGCGACGCGTTCGGGCCCGGCGCGCTGACGGGGCGGCGCGTCGGCGTGTGGTCGCACAGCGCGGTGGGGCGCGATCTGCTGATCGACACGCTCGCCGCGCTGGGGGCCGAGGTGGTGGAGATCGCGCGCTCGGACACGTTCATCCCCGTCGACACCGAAGCCGTGAGCCCCGACGCCCGCGCGCTGCTGGACAGGGCGGTGCGCGCGCAGGCGCTGGACGCGGTGGTGTCCACCGACGGCGACGGCGACCGCCCGCTGCTGGCCGACGCCACGGGCCGGGTGATCGCGGGCGACGTGCTGGGCCAGATCACCGCGCAGACGCTGGGCGCGCGGGTGGTGGTGACGCCGGTGTCGTCGAACACCGGGGTTCGGGCGCTCGGCTTCGACGCGGTCCACCGCACCCGCATCGGCTCGCCCCATGTCATCGCCGCGATGGCGGCCGCGCGCGCCGCCGACCCCGCGGCCCGCGTGGTGGGCTTTGAGGCCAATGGCGGCTTCCTGCTGGGCTTCGAGGCGCGCGGCCCCGCCGGGCCGCTGCCTGCGCTGATGACCCGCGACAGCCACCTGCCGATCCTCGCGCCGCTGGTGGCGGCGGGCGACGGTGGCCTTGCTGCGCTGGTGGCCGCGCAGCCCGCGCGCGTCACCGCCGCCGACCGGCTGACCGAGGTGCCGACCGACCGCGCCGCCGCGCTGATCGCGGCGCTGCGCGACGACCCCGGCGCGCGGGACGCCTTCCTGAGGGCGCTCGACCCCGCGCCGCTGGCGGAGACCGACACCACCGACGGGTTGCGCCTCACGCTCGCCTCGGGGCGGATCGTGCACCTGCGCGCGTCGGGCAACGCCCCGGAGCTGCGCATCTATACCGAAGCCGACAGCAGCGATGCCGCGCAGGATCTGCTGCGGCGGGCGCTCGAGCGTGTCCGCGCGCGGCTCTGAACCGCCGCGCGGCGCTCAGGCGACGGTGACCTGCCCTTCGGCGGTGAATTCGGTGCCGTCCTCATGCGTCCAGACGAAATCGAAGCGGCCCGTCTCCGCCACCGTCACATGCAGCGTGATCGTCGGGTTCGCGGCGCTGCCGTTTTCGAACATGTGGGTGAAGATCACCATGTCGTTCATCCTGATCTCGAGCCGATCCAGCATGTCGCGCGGGTCATCCGAGCTGACGCCGGTGATCATCGGGTGATCGATCAGCGTGCGGATCTCGATCGCCTCGCCCGCGGCGGCGGTGTCGGGCAGGCGGATGCGGGGGGTGGACATGAGCGCCTCCTCAGGTAACGCAGCCGCCGATGGCGACGATGACCTCGGCCCCGGCCTGCGCGACGCGGCCGTCGGAGTGTTCGGCAAAGACGAGAAACCGTTGCGTGTCGGCCAGCCGGATGCGGGTCGCGACCTCGGCCCGCGCCAGCGCCGGGGTCAGGTGGAACACCCCCGATCCGGGGCGGGGGTTCTCGGGCGTGACGATGTGGATGCGCGTGACATGGTCATCCGCGGTCATCGGGCTGTCGACCGAGATCGTCAGCGCGACCTGCGCGCCGTTTTCGGCCGAGCGCGGCACGTCGATGGTGATGCCCCCCTCCTCGGCGCTGCGGCCATCGAGGATCGCCTCGATGGCCGCGCGCGTGCGGTCGTCATGGTCCTGAGCCACCACCGGGATCGGCAGCAGCGCCAGGCTGGCACCCGCACCGAGCCCGGCGAGCACGGATCGGCGGTTCAGGGTCATGCGGTCCTCCTGCGCGTGGGATCAGGCGAACATGTCATCCGTGATCGCATCATACCATGCATCGGCGTATCCGGCTTCAAGCCTGCGTGCGCGCGCGTGCTCGGCCAGCGGGCCGCGCGGGGACAGCCCGCCCGAGTCCGGCGTCGCCGCGAAGCCGTCGCCATCGGGGCGGAACACGGCGACCACGGAAACGGCGCTGGCCTCGCCCAGATGGCTGTAGCAGGTGTTGAAATAGACCGGGCTGTCGGGGGCGGGCCGGTCGGTCAGATCGGCCAGCGCGGCGGCGACGGCGGTCTTGGCGGTCGAGTTCGCGATGAAGCCCGATTTCGGCATCGGCGCGGCGGAATTGGCGTCCCCGATCACGTGGATGTCGCGCGCGGCCTGCGCGGCGAAGGTCATCGGATCGACCGGCACCCAGCCGGTGTCATCGGTGAGCCCCGCGTCATGCGCGATCTGCGCGGCCTGCTGCGGCGGGATGACATTGCCGACATCGACGCGGTGTTCCTCGCCGAACTCGCTGATGAAGCGGCGGTTTTCCACATCCACACGCTCGATCACCCCGTCGAGGCTGGCGGGAACCCATTCGATCATGTCGCCGTAAAGCTCGGCCCAGGCATCCTGGAACAGCCCCTGCTTCGAGAACCCCTCCTTCCCGTCGAAGGCGAGGATCTTTGCGGTCGGATTGTGCTGGCTGAGGTGATGCGCGATCATCGAGATCCGCTCATAGGGTCCCGGCGGGCAGCGATACGGGTTCGGCGGGATCGACAGCGCGACCACGCCGCCCTCGGGCATCTCCTGAAGCTGGCGGCGCAGCGTGGTGATCTGCGAGCCGTCGCCGCCGATCCAGGCATGGGGGAAGACCTCGGCCGCGGCCTCGTCATAGCCTTCGATCGCGCCCCAGCGAAAGGCGATTCCGGGCGACAGGATCAGTTTGTCGTACTCCAGCGTGGTCCCGTTCGCCAGCGTGACGCGGTGCGCGTCGGCGTCGATCCCGGTGGCGCGGTCATGGATCACGTCCACGCCGCGCGCGCGCAACCCGTCATAGGAATGCGTGATGTGCGACAGCTCGCGCTTGCCGCCCAGGATCAGGTTGCCATAGGGGCAGGTGACGAAGCTGGTGGCGGGTTCGACCAGCGTGGTGGCGACCTCGGGGTAGGCGATGCGCGCGAATCGCGCGGCGGTGGCGCCGCCGAAGCCGCCACCGATCACCAGCAGGCGCGGCCCGGTATTGGCGCGCAGCGTGGCGGGCGCGGCCAGCCCCAGCGCCGAGGCGCCCGCAAGAATGCCGAAGCGGCGACGGGTGAGATGGGTCATCGGGCGGCTCCTCAATCCAGCGATGCGAAGTAATCGGCGAGCGTCTGCACCTCGTCGTCGGTGAAGCCGGGCGCGATGCGATTCATGATGGTCGCGGGGCGCTCATCGTTGCGAAACGCCTCCCAGACCTTGACGAACTGCTCGCGGTCGTAGCCCGCGATGGGCAGGATCGCGCCCTGCCCCGCGCCCTCCTGCCCGTGGCAGCTGGCGCAGCTTTCGGCGATCAGCGGCATCGTCTCGGCCAGCGCGGGCGCGGGGAGCGTCAGGGCGAGGGTCGCGGCAAGGGCGTTGCGTCGCATGGCAGTTATCCCGTGTGAAGTCTGATGCAGTAACAGTATGCGGAAAATCCTTCCGTTGGAATTCCGATTTTCGCGGGCGACTTGAAACAACCTCCCGAATTCCAGCAAATGGTAGACCATTGTCCCGCAATCACGCGCCCTGCCCCGCTGTCCGATCGAAGCACCGGCGACAGTCAGGCGGAGCCTTGCTATATCGGGCGCAATGATACGGGTGACGCGCAGGGCCATGATTCCATTCTTGCTTCTTCTGTTGGTGCTGGCGCTTGTGGTGATGGTGACGCGCGCGCCGGTCTACCTGCCCGCGCATGCCCCCAACGCGCCCCCGCTGCCCGAGGAACCGGCCTATGTGTTCGGCTTCGCCACGCTCACCAACCCGCTGGTGCGGCTGGTCGTGGTTGGCCGCCCCGTCCCCGCCGAACCGGCGATGCTGCGCGGGTTCACCCGCAACCGGCGCGACCTGCGCGACAGTCCCGACATGGTGCTGCGCGGCGTGCGGTTTCGCGTCACCCCCGAAGAAATGCGCCGCCTTGACCGCTACGAGCGCGCCGGGCAGCGCTACCGCCGCGACCTGCGCACGCTCGAGGATGGCACCCGGGCCTGGGTCTATCGCCTGATCGGCGAGACCGGGCTTGGCGCGCTGCAGGACTGAGCCGGAGGAGCCGATGCCCCGACTGCACGCTGCGCTGCCGCGCGACCGCTTTCTGCCGCTGCCGGGGCATGGCAGCACGGGCGCCGCCGACCGCCGTGTGGGGGTCGAGGTCGAATTCGCCGGGCTGGACGTGGCCGAGGCCGCGCGCGCGATCGCCCGAAGCTGGGGCGGCGCCATCCACGCGCGCGACCCGCGCGACATTCGCCTCCAAGGCACCGCGCTGGGCGATCTGCGCGTGGAGCTTGACATCGCGCTCAAGCGCCAGTGGGTCGAGGATCTGGCCGCGCAGCTGCTGGGCGATCTGATCCCGGTCGAGGTCATCACCGACCCCCTGCCCCAGTCCGACCTGCCGCGGGTGGAGACGCTGTTGCGCGATCTGGTCGCCGCCGGGGCGGTCGGCAGCGGGGCGAAGCTGGCCTACGGCTTCGGGGTGCATTTCAACGTGGAACTGCCCGATGACGGGGGCGCCGCGCTGGTTGCCACCGCGCGCGCCTTTGCGCTGTGCGAGGACTGGCTGCGCGCCGCCGACCCGCTGGACCCGGCGCGGCGCGTGCTGCCCTTCGTGGCGCCGTTTCCGCCCGCGCTGGTGGCGCATCTGGCCGCGCATCCGGACCTTGCCGCGCCGGAACTGGCCCGTGCGATGGCCGCGCACGCGCCGTCGCGGAACTTCGGGCTGGACCTGCTGCCAGCCCTCCAGCAGCTGTGCCCCGAGGCGCTGGCGGGCGTCCCCGACGACCACCTCAAGGGCGCGCGCCCGGTCTTTCACTATCGCCTGCCCGAGGCGCGGCTGGACGAGGACGGCTGGTCGCTGGCCTATGAGTGGAACCGCTGGGCGGTGATCGAACACATCGCCGCCGATGCCGCGCTGCTGGAGGCGCTGGCCGAAGGCTGGCGCGCGCAGCATGTCGACGGGCGCGACGCAAGCGGCGACTGGCCCGACCGGGTCGAGGCGCTGCTGCAGCAGGCGGGCCTTCCGCATCTGCTGCTTTCGCAGTGAGCACCGCCCGGTTCGAGGCAGGCGAGCCACCCTGCGCGGGATCAAGGCCGCAGCGCATGGCCGGTCCGCCCCCTACCCCCGCGGCGCGGCACGCGAGACGGCGTCGAGGATGCGCGCCCAGGAGCGGATGCCCTTGTGGAAGCTCTCGAGGTCGTATTTCTCGTTCGGCGAATGGATCTGGTCGTCGTCGCGCCCGAAGCCCACAAGCATCGACTCCATCCCCAGCATCCGCTTGAAAAGCCCCGCGATCGGGATCGACCCGCCGCCGCCCACGAAGGCCGCCGGGCGCGGCCATTCGTCGCTCAGCGCCTGGCGCGCGGCCTTGAAGGCCGGGTGGTCGGTGGCCATGACCGACGCGGGCGAGGCGCCGTGCCCGGCGAATTCGACCCGGCAATCGGCGGGCAGGCGATCGCGGACAAAGGCGCGGAAGGCCTCGCGGATCGCCAACGGGTCCTGATCGCCGACCAGCCGGAAGCTCACCTTGGCCGAGGCTTGCGCCGGTAGCACCGTCTTGAACCCCGCGCCGGTGTAGCCCGATGTCATGCCGTTGATCTCGCAGGTCGGGCGCGACCAGACCTGTTCGAGCGCCGAGCGCCCGGCCTCGCCCGCCGGGTGCTTCAGCCCCACCGCGCCCAGGAACGCCTCCGGGTCGAAGCCCAGGCCGTGCCATTGGGCGCGGATCTCCTCGGGCAACTCGGGCACGCCGTCGTAGAAGCCGGGCACCGTCACGCGGCCCTGATCGTCGTGCAGATCGGCCAGGATGCGCGCGAGCACCCGCGCGGGGTTCATCGCCGGGCCGCCGAACATGCCCGAATGCAGGTCCTTGCTCGGGCCGTGGATCGTCACTTCCTCGCCCAGCAGGCCGCGCAGCATGGTGGTGATCGCGGGCGTCTGCGGGTCGAACATGCCGGTGTCGCAGATCAGCGCCAGATCGGCGGTCAGCTCGGCGGCGTTGTCCTTCAGAAACGGGGTCAGCGAGGGCGAGCCCGATTCCTCCTCGCCCTCGAACAGGAAGGTGATGCTGGCGGGCAGGCTGCCATGCACCGCGATCCAGGCGCGGCAGGCCTCGACGAAGGTCATCAGCTGGCCCTTGTCGTCGGCCGCACCGCGGCCGCGGATCACGCGCCCGGCGGGGGTGTCCTCGATCTGCGGGTCGAACGGGTCCGAGGCCCAGAGATTCAGCGGGTCCACGGGTTGCACGTCATAATGGCCATAGAACAGCAGATGCGGCCCCGCGCCGCGCACCGATCCGACCACCATCGGGTGCCCCGCGGTGGCGCGCGCCTCGGCGGCGATTCCCATGCCTGCAAGATCGGCCACCAGCCAGTCGGCGGCGCGCGCACACTCCTGCGCATAGGCCGGATCGGTCGAGATCGACGGGATGCGCAGCAGCGCGCAGAGCCGCTCGAGCGCGTCGGGCAGATCGGCGTCGATTCGGGCAAGGACGGGGGCAAGCGCGGCGTCGGGCGCGTGCTCGGGGGCTTGCTCGGGGGCTTGGCTCATTCGGGTCTCCACGGTAAAAGCGTCAAGCCGCGAGCGTATCAGGCGCGGTGCTGCTGTCCAGCAGGACGGCGCAACAGGGTCAGGTGGGGGAGAGTAGATGAATATCCCGCGGTTTCACGGAGCATCCGCACTCGGCGCGCTGGCTCTGGCGATCGCCGCAACGCAGGCAGACGCGCAGGCCACGCTCAGCGCCGAGGTGTTCCGCATCGACGGCAACCAGGTCACTGTCTACGCGCACGATTTCCTTGACGAGATCGAGCTCGAGACGCTGCGCGCCGTGGGCCGGCAGCGCGACGCGCTGGCGCTGTTCATGGGCGATGATGCCGGACATGGCGCGATCGCCGTTGCCCCGCGTGAGGGCTTTCTGGTCAACGGGGCGCCCGCGCCCTCGGCCTCGGCGCTGGCGCAACTGCCCGACCCCGACAGCGCCCGCGCGGCGGCGCTCGAGATGTGCGACGACACGCGCCGTGGCGGCGCGGCCTGCGTGGTGGTGCTCGAGGTCGCGCCGCTGGAGTGAGGGCCGCGCTTGACCCAGATCAAGGAACGCCCGGTGCGACCTTTGTAACGTTTCCAGAACTGGCCACGACTGCTATATCGAGGCCCGAACACCCAGCCCGACGCGAGGGAGACAGCCTTGAATTACGCCGCCGCCGTGGATGCCGCCCTGAATCGCCTGCACGAGGAAGGCCGCTACCGCACCTTCATCGACATCGAGCGGCGCAAGGGGCATTTCCCGAACGCGGTCTGGACCCGACCGGACGGCACGCAGCACGACATCACCGTGTGGTGCGGCAACGACTATCTGGGGATGGGGCAGCACCCGGCGGTGCTGGGTGCCATGCACGAGGCGATCGACGCCACGGGCGCGGGCTCGGGCGGGACGCGCAACATCTCGGGGACCACGGTGTTCCACAAGCGGCTGGAGGCCGAGCTGGCGGACCTGCACCACAAGGAAGCCGCGCTGATCTTCACCTCGGCCTACATCGCCAATGATGCCACGCTGAGCACGCTGCCGCGGCTGTTTCCGGGGCTGATCATCTACTCGGACGCGCTCAACCACGCCAGCATGATCGAGGGCGTGCGCCGCAACGGCGGTGCCAAACGCATCTTCCGGCACAACGACGTGGCGCATCTGCGCGAGCTTCTGGAAGCCGACGACCCCGCCGCGCCCAAGCTGATCGCCTTCGAATCGATCTACTCGATGGATGGCGATTTCGGCCCCATCGCGGCGATCTGCGACCTGGCCGACGAGTTCAACGCGCTGACCTATATCGACGAGGTTCACGCCGTCGGCATGTATGGCCCCCGCGGCGCCGGCGTGTGCGAGCGCGACGGGCTGATGAACCGGATCGACATCATCAACGGCACGCTCGCCAAGGCCTATGGCGTGATGGGCGGCTACATCGCCGCAAGCGCGAAACTGTGCGACGCGATCCGCTCCTACGCGCCGGGCTTCATCTTCACCACGTCGCTGCCGCCGGCGGTGGCGGCCGGGGCGACCGCGTCGGTGCGGCACCTGAAGTCCGACCAGGGCCTGCGCGACCGGCAGCAGGAAAACGCGCGCGTGCTGAAGATGCGGCTGAAGGGGCTGGGCCTGCCGATCATCGACCACGGCAGCCACATCGTGCCGGTGCATGTGGGCGATCCGGTGCACTGCAAGGCAATCTCGGACATGCTGCTGGGCGACCACGGCATCTATGTTCAGCCGATCAACTTCCCCACCGTGCCGCGCGGCACCGAGCGGCTGCGCTTCACGCCCTCGCCCGTTCACACGCCCGGAATGATCGACGCGCTGGTGCGCGCGATGGATGGTCTGTGGTCGCACTGTGCGCTAAATCGTGCCGAACTTTCGGCGTGATGCACAAAATCCTTTATCCGCCGTTGCGATGTGGTAAAATGCAATCACACGGAACAGAGGTGTGAACGGGCGACCCTGCGCAATCGCGACAGCTGATCGGCCCGAATCCACCCGGCAGGCGGACAAGATTTTGGGGCGGGTGCATGAAGTGGCTCGGAAGACAGCCAGTCGATGAGGGCGACGCCGAAACGCGTCCGCTCGGCTTTGACGATTACGATCTGAAACTCGGCGACATCATGCGGGGCGAGCGAGCGACGCTCGGCAAGTCGCTGCTGGATGTCCAGCGCGAACTGCATATCCGCGCGACCTACATCGCCGCGATCGAGAATGGCGATCTGTCAGTCTTCGACTCGCCCAGCTTCGTGGCGGGCTTCGTGCGCTCCTATGCAAAATACCTCAAGCTCGACCCCGAATGGGCCTACGAGACCTTTTGCCGCGAGACCGGGTTCAGCGTCGCGCAGGTGATGATCAAGCCTGGCCGCGACAAGACCGAGGTCAAGGTCGCCGACAAGCCCGTGCCCGAAGGGTTGCTGACGCGCGTGACGATCAGCCCGCCGGAACCGCTGTGGCGGCGTGTGGAGCCCGGTGCGCTGGGGTCGGTGCTGGTGCTGCTGGTGCTGATCGCGGGGCTGGGCTACGGTGCCTGGGCGCTGTTGCAGGAAATCCAGCGGGTGCAGCTGGCGCCGGTGGACCAGTCGCCGTCGGTGCTGGTGGACCTCGACCCGCTGGGCTCGGTGACGTCCACCCCGGACGCCGACGCGGCGTTCGAGCTTGCCTCGCCGGGGTCGCGCGAGCGCAGCACCTCCGCCGAGCGCAGCATCACCGGGGGCGAGGGCAGCGTGCGCGTCTACCGGCCGCAGGGCCTTGACCTGCCGGTGATGGAATCGCGCGATGGCCCGATCGCCTCGATCACGCCCCGCACCGGTGCGGAGCGCGCCGACAACGACGCCTCGGACAGCATCAGCCAGGCGCTGGCCGAGGCGCTCGAAGGACTCGACCAGCCCACGCAGGTGCAGGTCACCGCCGACGGACCGCCCAGCGTGGAGCTGCTGGCGGTGCGCCCCAGCTGGGTGCGCGTGCGGGCCGCCGACGGAACCACGCTGTTCGAGAAGATCCTCGACGCCGGCGAGCGCTTCGCGATCCCGCAGTCCGAGGCCCCGCCCACGCTGCGGGCGGGCAATTCGGGGTCGGTCTATTTCATGGTCGACGGTCAGGCCTATGGCCCCGCCGCCCCCGGCGCGCAGGTGGTCAGCAACGTGGAACTGTCGCCCGAGATGCTGCGCGAGCGTTTCGAGGTGGCCGATCTGAGCCGTGACGCCGATCTGGAGCGGATCATCGCACTGGCCGAGGCCAACGAAGACTGAGCACCGCCGCATCCGGCCAGCCAGCCGGAACGCCAGCCGGAACGCCAGCCGGAACGCCAGCCGGAACGATTGCCGCGCAGCGCCGAAAGGGTTATCTGTGGGCAAGCGATCTTGCACGACCGACAGGTGCCTCGAATGACCCACAACCCGATCCGCCCCTGGCGCAACATCGACCGGCGCGCCTCGCGCCAGATCATGGTCGGGCGGGTGCCGGTGGGGGGCGATGCGCCGATTTCGGTGCAGACCATGACCAACACCGACTCGGGCGACGCGCGCGCCACGCTTGCCCAGATCGAACGCTGCGCCGAGGCCGGGGCCGACATCGTGCGCGTTTCGGCCCCCGATCAGGCGGCAACGCGGGCGCTGCGCGAGATCTGCCGCGAAAGCCCGGTGCCGATCGTCGCCGACATCCATTTTCACTACAAGCGCGCGATCGAGGCCGCCGAGGCCGGCGCCGCCTGCCTGCGCATCAACCCCGGCAACATCGGCAGCGCCGAGCGCGTCCGCGAGGTGATCGCCGCCGCGCGCGATCATGGCTGTTCGATCCGCATCGGCGTGAACGCCGGCAGCCTGGAGCGGCACCTGCTGGAGAAATACGCCGAGCCCTGCCCCGAGGCGATGATCGAAAGCGCGCTCGATCATATCCGCATCCTGCAGGACCACGATTTCCACGAATTCAAGATCTCGGTCAAGGCGTCCGACGTGTTCCTGGCGGCTGCCGCCTATATGGGGCTGGCCGAGGCCACGGATGCCCCGATCCATCTTGGCATCACCGAAGCCGGGGGCCTGACATCGGGCACGATCAAGTCGGCCATCGGGCTGGGGAACCTGCTGTGGATGGGCATCGGCGACACCATCCGCGTGAGCCTGAGCGCCGACCCGGTCGAAGAGGTCAAGGTCGGCTACGAGATCCTGAAATCGCTTGGCCTGCGCCATCGCGGGGTGAACATCATCTCGTGCCCCTCATGCGCGCGGCAGGGGTTCGACGTGATCGAAACGGTCGGGATCCTCGAGGAGCGTCTGGCGCATATCAAGACGCCGATGAGCCTGTCGATCATCGGCTGCGTGGTCAACGGCCCCGGCGAGGCGCTGATGACCGATGTCGGCTTCACCGGCGGCGGCGCCGGTGCGGGCATGGTCTATGTGGCCGGCAAGCAGAGCCACAAGATGACCAACGCCGAGATGGTCGACCACATCGTCGAGCTGGTCGAGGCCCGCGCCGCCGAGATCGAGGCCGAGACGGCCGCACAAGCGGCCGAGTGAGGGAGTGAGGGCCGGCCGCCGGGCCTCCTCAGCCTTCGGGATGTCCGCCGTCCCGTCGCACGCTCACCCGGGCGGCCATCGCACGCCGCGCCTCGGACCGCGCGCCGCGCCTCGGCCCGCGCGCCGCGCCTCGGACCGCGCGCCGCGCCTCAGCGATCAGCCCCGGCGCAGAACATCTCGTAGACCAGCGCGATCATGCGCGCCGCCTTGGGGTCTTCGAGCGAGTAGTAGATCGCCTTGCCCTCACGCCGGCAAGACACCAACCCCTCGAGCCGCAGCCGCGCGAGCTGCTGGCTCACTGCGGCCTGCCGCGACGCCAGAAGCTGCTCCAGTTCGGTCACCGATTTCTCGCCCGAGGACAGGTGGCACAGGATCATCAGCCGCCCCTCATGCGCCAGTGCCTTGAGGAAGTTCGACGCCTCCTGCGCGCGCGCGGTCATGTCGGCGGGCGACAGCGTGCCGCACTCGGCGTCCTGCGCGGGTTCGACCGTCGGGGAAGCAACATTCATGGGCGGGCCTCCGGTGCGGCGGGGGCGAGAGCGCACACCCGCCGGGGGACATATTCAAGTATATATATCAGTCTGGCATGGAACTACAACCCCTGCGGGCTTGACGCCACCGCCGCGATTGCCCACCCCTGCCCCGTCTGCCCAAAGGAGCGCCCCCATGCAGCGCATCGCCCAGTCGCCCACCGATCCCGCCTTCGTGCAGGACCCCTATCCGCATTATGACCGGATGCGCGCGCTGGGCCCGATCGTGTATTGGGAGGACTACGCGATGCCCTGCGCGGTCAGCCACGCCGCCGTCGGCGCGATCCTGCGCGACCGCCGCATGGGCCGCGAGGTCCCCCCCGAGGCGCAAACCCCCGTCCCCGAGCACCAGCGCCCGTTCTACGCGGTCGAGGATCATTCGATGCTGGAGCTCGAACCCCCGCGCCACACCCGATTGCGCGGGCTGGTGCTGCGCGCCTTCACCTCGCGCCGGATCGCGGCGCTGGCGCCCGAGATCACGGCGCTTGCCGACGCGCTGATCGACCGGCTGCCCGCGGGCGAGGTGGACCTGCTTCGCCATTTCGCCCAACCGATCCCGGTGATCGTGATCGCGCGGCTGCTGGGCGTGCCCGAGGGCATGAAGGACCAGCTTCTGGCATGGTCCACGGCGATGGTCGGCATGTATCAGGCCGGGCGCACCCACGCGGACGAGGTCGCGGCGGCCACCGCCGCGCAGGAGTTCGGCGATTTCCTGCGCGACTACGTGGCCGAGCGCCGCGCCAAGCCCGCCGACGACCTGATCACGCATCTGATCGCGGCCGAAGCGGACGGCGAGAAGCTCGGCACCGACGAACTGATCACCACCTGCATCCTGCTGCTGAACGCGGGGCATGAGGCCACGGTCCATTCCATGGGCAACGGCATCAAGGCGCTGCTGGAAACCGGCTGGTGGCGCGCCGCCGCCGACCCGGAGATGAGCGCGCCGCTGGTCGAGGAGATCCTGCGCTTCGACCCGCCGCTGCATCTGTTCATCCGCCATGTCTATGACGACACCGAGGTCATGGGCCACCGCTTCAGACGCGGCGACCGTGTCGCCTGCCTGCTGGGCGCGGCCAACCGCGACCCCGGCCCCTGGGAGGACCCCGCCCGCTTCGATCCGCACCGCAGCAGCACCGCGCACCACGCCTTCGGCGCGGGCATCCATTTCTGCGTGGGCGCGCCGCTCGCGCGGCTGGAGCTGCAGATCGCGCTGCAGCGGCTTTCGGCGCGCCACCCGGACCTGCAGCTTGCCGGGACGCCGCGTTACGGGGACACCTATCACTTTCACGGGCTCGCCGCGCTGCCGGTGCGGCTCTGAGCGCGCTGGCGGGTTCGGGCGGGTGCATGTCGGAAACGGGGCTCGCATGCCCGCCACTGCCGCGCTAGGTGTCGGAAACGGTCATCAACGGACGGCGCGCATGCGATATTCCGCCCTCAGACTCCTGCGCGAGGCGCTGCGCGGCAACCGCGGCTGGGAGCGTGCCTGGCGCGACCCGGAGCCGCAGCCCGAGTATGACATCGTCATCATCGGCGGCGGCGGGCACGGGCTGGCCACGGCGCATTACCTGGCCAGCCGCTACGGGCAGGCGCGCGTGGCGGTGCTGGAAAAGGGCTGGATCGGCAGCGGCAATGTCGGGCGCAACACCACCATCATCCGGTCGAACTATCTGCTGGACGGGAACCAGCCCTTCTACGAATTCTCGCTGCGGCTGTGGGAAGGGTTGGAGCAGGACCTCAACTACAACGCCATGGTCAGCCAGCGCGGCGTGCTGAACCTGTGCCATTCCGACGCCCAGCGCGACGCCTTCGTGCGGCGCGGCAACGCCATGAAGCTCCACGGTGCCGATGCCGAACTGCTGGACACCGAAGCCGTGCGCGCGATGTATCCGTGGCTGAACTTCGACAACGCGCGTTTTCCGATCCGCGGCGGGCTGTTGCAGCGCCGCGGCGGCACCGTGCGCCATGACGCCGTCGCCTGGGGCTACGCGCGCGCCGCCGACAGCCGCGGGGTGGACATCATCCAGAACTGCGAGGTCACGGGGCTCAGGATCGCGGACGGGCGCGTCACGGGGGTCGACACCTCGCGCGGGGTGATCGGCGCGGGCAAGGTCGGTGTCGCCGTGGCGGGCAATTCCAGCCGGGTGATGGCGATGGCCGGGCTGCGCCTGCCCATCGAAAGCCATGTGCTTCAGGCCTTCGTGACCGAGGGGCTGAAACCCCTGATCGACGGGGTGATCACCTTCGGCGCGGGGCATTTCTATGTCAGCCAGTCCGACAAGGGCGGGCTGGTCTTCGGCGGCGACATCGACGGCTACAACTCCTACGCACAGCGCGGCAACCTGCCGGTGGTCGAGGATGTGGTCGAAAGCGGCATGGCGCTGATGCCCGCCATCGGGCGCGCGCGGCTGTTGCGCATGTGGGGCGGCGTGATGGACATGTCGATGGACGGCTCGCCGATCATCGACCGCACCCCGGTCGACGGGCTCTATTTCAACGGCGGCTGGTGCTATGGCGGGTTCAAGGCGACCCCTGCCTCGGGGATGGCGTTTGCGCATCTGCTGGCCACCGACACCCCCCACCCCACCGCCGCCGCCTACCGGCTGGACCGGTTCCGCCACGGCCGCATGATCGACGAAAAAGGCATGGGCGCGCAGCCCAACCTGCATTGAGCGGAAGACGCGCATGATCATTCCCCACCCCCTGCTGGGCCCGCGCGACGCGCAGGAGTTCACCTATATGGGCGACGCCGCGCTGATCGACCGCCCCGACGGCATGGCCGAAGGCGCGGCCGAGGCCTTCGACACCTATCTGCACGCGCGCGACAACCCCGCCGGGCTGCACCGCGAGCTGTGGTATCATGAGGCCGGCGACCGCTCGTGGCTGGTCGTCACCCGCGACACGCGCACGCATGAGATCACGCAGGTCGAGCTCGCCCGCGATGTCGCCCGCGCGCGGGGGCGGAGCCAATGACCGGGCGGCGGCTGGAGCATGGCGGCCAGATCGACCGCGCGCAGGCTTTGCGCTTTCGCTTCGACGGGCGCGCGCTGACGGGCCATCCGGGCGACACGCTGGCCTCGGCGCTTTTGGCGAACGGCGTGCGGCTGGTGGGGCGCAGCTTCAAGTATCACCGCCCGCGCGGCATCCTCAGCGCAGGCCCCGAGGAACCCAACGCGCTGGTCACGCTGCGCAGCGGCGCGCGGGCCGAACCCAACACCCGCGCCACGGTGGCGGAACTTTTCGACGGGCTCACGGCGACCAGCCAGAACCGCTGGCCGTCGCTGCGCTTCGACGCGCTGGCGATCAACGATCTGGCCGCGCCGCTGCTGGGCGCGGGGTTCTACTACAAGACCTTCATGTGGCCCGCCGCCTTCTGGGAGCGCGTCTACGAACCCCTGATCCGCCGCGCGGCGGGGCTGGGGCGGCTCTCGGGCGCGCCGGACCCCGACGCTTATGACAAGGGGTTCCTGCACGCCGATCTGCTGGTCATCGGCGCCGGGCCGGCGGGGCTGGCCGCCGCGCTCGCCGCCGGGCGCGCCGGCGCGCGCGTGGTGCTGGCGGACGAGGATTTCCGCATGGGCGGCCGGCTGAACGCCGAAACCTTCGCGTTGGGCGACACAACCGGCGCCGACTGGGCAGCCGCGGCGGTGGCAGAGCTGGCGGGGATGGCGCATGTCCGCCTCCTGCCCCGCACCACCGTTTTCGGGGCCTTCGACCACGGCATCTACGGCGCGGTCGAGCGCGTGGCCGATCACCTGCCCGACCCCCCGCCCGGCACGCCGCGCCAGATCCTGTGGCGGATCACCACGCGGCGCACGATCCTTGCCGCCGGCGCGACCGAGCGGCCCATCGCGTTCGCCGACAACGACCGCCCCGGCGTGATGCTGGCGGGCAGCCTGCGCGCCTATGCCAACCGCTGGGGGGTGGCGCCCGGCAAGCGCGTGGCGGTGTTCACCAACAACGACGACGGGCTGCGCACCGCGCGCGACCTGCGCGCGCACGGCGTGCGCGTGGCCGCGGTGATCGACGCCCGCCCCGACGCGCCCGACCCGCGGATCGACGGCGCGCGCCACCTGCCCGGCGCGGTGGTCATCGGCACCTCGGGGCGGCTGGGGCTGACCGATGTCACCGTGCGCACCGCCGACGGGCGCGAATTCCGCATCGACTGCGACGCGCTGGGCGTCTCGGGCGGCTGGAACCCGGCGCTGCACCTGACCTGCCACCAGCGCGGCCGCCCCGTCTGGGACGACCGCATCGCCGCCTTCGCCCCCGGCCCCGACCTGCCCCCCGGCATGGCGGTCGCAGGCGCGGCGGCGGGCGTGCCGTCCACCCACGGCGCGCTGCACTCGGGCCACGCCGCGGCGGCCGAGGCTCTGGACGCGCTGGGCCGCACCGCCCCCCCCGCCGATCTGCCGCAGGCCGAGGATGCGCCCCTTGCGCTGCGCCCGCTGTGGCATGTGCCGGGCACGCGCCGCGCATGGCTCGATTTGCAGAACGACGTCACCGTCAAGGACATCGCGCAGGCGCAGCACGAGGGCTTCGGCGCGGTCGAGCACATGAAGCGCTACACCACGCTGGGCATGGCCACGGATCAGGGCAAGATCGCGAATGTCCCCGCGCTGGGCGTGATGGCGGAGCTTACGGGCCGCAGCATCGCCGAGACCGGCACCACCATCTTCCGCCCGCCCTATACCCCGGTCAGCCTGGGCGCGCTGGGCGGTCGCGCCACCGGCCCCACCTTCAAGCCCACGCGGCTGACCCCCACCCACCCCTGGGCCGAGGCACAGGGCGCGGTGTTCGTCGAGGTCGGGCAATGGCTGCGCGCGCAATACTTCCCCCGCGCGGGCGAAACCCACTGGCGCCAGTCCGTGGACCGCGAGGTGCTGGCCGTGCGCGCCGGCGTGGGACTGTGCGACGTGACCACGCTGGGCAAGATCGACATCCAGGGCACCGACGCCGCCAGGTTCGTCAACCGCGTCTACTGCAACGGCTTCGCCAGGCTCGCCGTGGGCCGCGTCCGCTACGGGCTGATGCTGCGCGAGGACGGGATCGTCATGGATGACGGCACCACCGCGCGGCTGGCCGAGGATCATTTCGTCATGACCACCACCACCGCGAACGCAGGCCCGGTGTTCCGGCATCTGGAGTTCGCGCGGCAATGCCTGTGGCCGGATCTGGACGTGCAGCTGATCTCGACCACCGATGCCTGGGCGCAGATCGCCGTGGCCGGGCCGAAGTCACGGACGTTGCTGCAGCGCGTGATCGACCCCGGGCATGACATTTCCAACGCCGCCTTCCCGTTCATGGCCTGCGGCGCGGTCACCGTCTGCGGGGGGCTGCGCGCGCGGCTGTTCCGGATCTCGTTCTCGGGCGAGCTCGCCTATGAGCTCGCCGTGCCCGCGCGCTACGGCAACGCGCTGATGGAACGGCTGATGGAACGCGGCGCCGATCTGGGCGCCACCCCCTACGGGACCGAGGCGCTGTCCGTGCTGCGCATCGAGAAGGGCCACGCCGCGGGCGGCGAACTCGACGGTCGGACCACGGCGCAGAACCTGCGGCTGGGGCGGATGGTATCGACGAAGAAAGACAGCATCGGCGCGGTGGCCGCGCGCCGCCCCGGCCTGAACACCGAGGACACCCTTGAGCTTGTCGGCCTGCGCGCGCGGCGCCCCGATTCGCGGCTGGCGGCCGGCTCGCACCTGTTCGCGCCCGCCGCGCGGACCGAAGCGGCGAACGATCTCGGCTGGGTCAGCTCGGCGGCGTTTTCGCCCCATCTCGGCGCCCCCATCGCGCTGGCATTCCTGCGCGGCGGCGCCGCGCGGCAGGGCGAGGTGCTGCGCGCGGTCAACCTGCTCAGCGGGCAGGACACCGAGGTCGAGGTCACCAGCCCCCATTTCATCGACCCGGACGGAGAGCGCCTGCGTGCCTGACCTTGCTCCCCTCACGCCGCTGGGCGGCACCACCCCACGCCGCGACCGGATCGGTGGGGTCACGATCGCCGAAGCCTGCGACTGGGCGCTGGCCTCGGTCACCGCGCGGCGCGGCCGCGCGAGCGATGCGGCCGGGCGCATGGCGGCGATGATCGGCACCGCCCTGCCCGGTCCGGGCGCGATGGTGCGCAGCGGCGACTGGCGCGCAGTGTGGCTCGCCCCCGAGAGCTGGCTTCTGGCCGCACCGCTGGCCGGACAAGACGACATCGAGGCCAGGCTGCGCGATGCGGTCGGGGACGCGGCATCGGTCACCGAACAGACCGACGCGTGGGCGCGTTTCGACATCACCGCCGCGAACCCGGCCAGGGTCGGGGCGCTTCTGGAGCGGCTGTGCAACATTCCACCCGCGCGCCTGACCCCCGGCGCGGCCACCCGGACCGTGTTCGAGCATCTCGGCGTCATCATGCTGCGCGAAACCGACGACAGCCTGAGCATCCTTGGCGCACGGTCCTCCGCCCGGTCGCTTCATCACGCGCTGACCACCGTCGCGCGCAGCCTCGCGTGACGCGTCGCCAACCCGCTTGACGCCACGTGCGTCAGGGCGTATTCCCGCTTTCGCTGCGGGTGTAGCTCAATGGTAGAGCAGCAGCTTCCCAAGCTGACGACGAGGGTTCGATTCCCTTCACCCGCTCCAGACATTCCCCGATATGACCGATTTTTCAGGGACATCGTCCGGGGGCGGTGTGCTTTCGGCCCTTGTGTGCGCCTCGTCGATCCGCATGATCTGAACGACGAAAGGCGCGCCACACTGGCCGGGCTTCTGCATCCCATGCGGCGCGGCCTGCTCAATGTGCTGCACCCGTGCGCGCGTCTTGGCGTTTCGGCCGCGCATGCCGCCGCGATGAGCGCCATGTGCACCCGTTGCCCGGCGGCGAAAAGGCCGGGCCGGGATTTCGGCCAGCACCGCCCTGCCGACCAGCGCTCATCTCTGACGCTGCGAACTCTGTTCGGAACCCAGAGCGACGCGCACCTTCTGTGCGAGTTCCCGCAACCGGTAGGGCTTGCCCAGAAAGGCGACGCCTGCATCGAGCCGCCCGTTGTGCACGATCGCGTTCTCGGTGTAGCCCGACGTGAAAAGAACCCTCAGCTCCGGCCTCACTGCGGTCGCAGCCTTCGCGAGTTCCCCGCCGTGCATGCTTCCCGGCATGATGACATCCGTCAGCAACAGGTCGATGTCGTCGCGCTCCAGCACGATCTTCATCGCCGCGTCCGCGTTGGGGGCGCTGCTGACCTGGTAGCCAAGGCTCAGCAACTGGTTGCAAAGATTTTCGCGCACGGGCGCGTCATCCTCGACCACGAGGATCTGTTCGTTGCCCCGCGGCAAGCGTCTGCGCTCCACAGCGGCGTCGGCTTGCGTCGGCTCAAGGTGCACGCGGGGGAAATAGATCTTTATCGTGGTGCCTTCGCCGATCTCGGAATAGATCTTCAGATGGCCTCCGGACTGCTTGACGAAACCGAAGACCATGCTCAGGCCAAGGCCGCTTCCCTTTCCCACCTCCTTGGTGGTGTAGAAGGGTTCGAAGGCGCGTTGGAGGGTGTCCTGATCCATCCCGTGCCCGGTATCGGACACCGAAAGCAGCACGTAGTCTCCCGCTGACACCTCGGAATGACTGGCGGCATAGGACTCGTCCAGCCAGGTGTTGTGCGTCTCGATCGTCAGGCTTCCGCCATCGGGCATCGCGTCACGCGCGTTCACGGCCAGGTTGAGCAGCGCCACCTCGAGCTGCCCGGGGTCCACTTCGGTCGCCCACAGCCCGGGCGCGCGGTCGATCCGGATGTCGACGCTCTCGGGCAAGGTGCGCCGAATGAGGGCTTCCACCGCCGGCAGGCGTTTGTTGAGGTCCAGAACCTCGGGCTCCAGCGGTTTGCGGCGGGCGAAGGCCAGCAGCCGGTCCGTGAGTTCGGCGCCGCGCTCGGCGGCCCGGATCGTCACATCGGCCATCGCATGCGCCTGGGCATCGTTGCCCAGATGATCGAGCAGCATCTCCGCGTTGCCGAGTATGACCGTGAGGATGTTGTTGAAATCATGCGCCACCCCGCCGGTTAGCTGCCCGATCGCTTCCAGCCGCTGTGCTTGCTGCCGGCGCTCGTCGGCGGCGCGTTTCTCGCTGATGTTCGACAGGCTGCCGAGCATGCGCACCGGCTTTCCGGCATCGTCGCGGAAGATGATCCCGTTGTCCGAGACCAGCGCCCATGAGCCATCACCCATTCGGAACCGGTATTCCTGGGTGAACCGGCGTGCGCCGCTGTCCATTGCGTCCTCTTCAAGCCGCAGGATCCGCTGCAGGTCGTCCGGGTGGACATGCTCGCGCCAGGTGGTGGTGGTCCATTGATCGGGGTCGGACGCGTGACCGAAGATCTCGGTCAGGCCGCGGCTCCACCACAACTTGCCGGTCTGAAGGTCCAGATCCCAGATTGCGTCACTTGCCATCGAGGCGACCAGCCGGAAGCGCTCTTCGTTGATCCGGTTGTCCTGCTCGACCTGCTTGCGCTCGGAAATGTCACGCTGGATCGCGACGAAACTGACAACCTCGCCGGCTTCGTCATGAACCGGGTTCACCACGAGTTCCAACCAGTAGGGTTGCCCGTTGTGGCGGTAGTTGACCAACTCGCCCCGGACCGGCTGGCCCTGTTCCAGCGCTGCCCGGATGCGGCTGCGCTCCGCGCGGTCGGTTTCGGGGCCCTGGAACATGCGCGGGGTTCGTCCCAGAACGTCCTCTGACGAATACCCCATGAACCGGCTGAACGCCGGATTCAGAAATGTGATCCTCGGCCCGTCGGGCGCATCGAGATTGGCGTCGGTGACAAGGACCATGTCGTTGAGGTTTTCGACCGCAAGCCCCAGCAGCCGCAGTTGCTCGTTGCGGCGCCGGTCCTGCGTGACGTCGCGGAAATAGACCGCCAGCCCGTCGGGCACCGCGTTGGCGTTGACCTCGAACCAGGTCTCCAGCGGCGCGTAATACTCGCTGAAGCGCCGGCTGCGGCCATCGCTGCGCACCCGTTCATAGGTTGTCTGGAACGCGCTGCCGATGGCGGCGGGGAATTCATCCCAGATCACGCGATCGAGCAGCTCATCACGGCGGCGGAGCAGCAGCCGTTCCGCCTCGGCGTTGACATATGTGAACCGCCAGTCTTCATCGAGGGTGAAGAACGCATCGCTGATGTTTTCCAGGACGTTGGCGCGCTGGAACAGCGCCTCGTTCAGGCGATCTTCGGTCCGCCGCAAGTCGCTCATGTCCTGCAACGCGCCCTGCACGGCGACGATCCGGCCCGAAGCGTCACGCACCGGCATACCGATGGCGCGCACCCAGATGCGGTTGCCCTTCGCGGTCACGAGCTCGGCAATCTCGTCGAAGTCACGCCCCTCGGTGGCGCAGCGTTCGAACGCGTCGGAAATGACGCTGCTGCTTCCGGGCGCATAGAACGCGAGCGCCGCTTCCAGCGATGGCTCTTCGCCGCTCTCGATCTCATGGATGCGGAACGTCCCGGCGGTCCATGTCAGCCGATTGCGGTCCAGATCGACCCGCCAGCCGCCGAGCTGCGCCTTCTCCCCGGCGAGGTTGATCAGATGCGCCGCCTCCTGCAACTCGGCGGTGATACCAATGATTTCGGTTATGTCCTGGACAACACCGATCACCCGATCCCTGCCGCCAAGGCGGTAACGCTTGCCGATGCCGCGCATGACCCTGACCTCGCCGTCGGGGCGGACGATACGGTGGCGAAATTCATACTTGCCGCTTGCGCCTTCCCGGAAGGCGAGCGCGTTCTCCCTAGCGAGCGGCTTGTCGTCAGGGTGGATCAGATCGTAGTAGCTTTCGCGGTCGGGGGCGGGCCGGTCCCTGGGCCAGCCATAGATCTCGTAGACCCGTTCCGACCACTCGCTCTTCTGCAGGTCGAGATCGTATTCCCACTCGCCCATACCGAGCAGTTCCTCGGCACTGCGCAAGCGCGCCTCGAGCGAGGCAAGCCGAACCAGCCGCGTCTCGGTCTCGTCCGCGCGCAGGGTCAGGTCATGAAGCAGGCCGGAAACTGCGCTCGCATCGCCCTGCGAGGCATCGCTGCGCCGTGCATGCTCGGACAGCTCGGTCACATCGAGCACCCGGACGATGATGAACTCCACCGCGCCCCGATCGTCGAGGACCGGGGTGTTGACAATGCTCCAGGACCGCGCGCGCAGCACGCCATCCGGCCCCGTGATCGCGCACCGAATGACCGGGAGCACATCCGCCGACTTCGAGCGCGCGACCAGGTGGAACGAGCGTCGCAGCCGCTCTGCGTCGCGCGCGCCTTCCTCACGCGACGCGGGCGGGAACGCATCGAAGAAGCTACGCCCGCGCAGCTGCGACGGGCGCTTTCCCGTGGCCCGCGCGAACTCGGCGGTGCCGGCCACAATCCGGTGCGTTTCGGGGCAGAGGACCAGCATTTGTCCGGGCGCGGCGTCGAACAGGCGGGCAAAGGTGCTGTCGGACAGGGGCGCGCGCCCGGGCTGCTGCGCAAGCTCGGCCTCACGCTCCCGAAGGCGCTGATGCACCCGATGCTCGTCGGTCAGATCGGTGAAGGTCGCAAGCACCGCGGGCCGCCCGTCATGCATGACCTTGCGCCAGTGAACCGATGCGTGATGCGTCGCCCCGGAACGCGCCCGGATCTGCCATGCGTCGGGATAGGCGGCCACGTCGGCCTGCTCATCTGCCAGAAACGCCGCGATGCGCGCGCGCAGCGCCTCGCGTTCGCCGGGCGGGCGAATGTCGGTGATGCTTGTCCCGACGAGCCCGTCGCGCGGGTATCCCAGCCAGTCGCAGGCGGCAGCATTCGCGGCGAGAACCTTGAGGCTGTCCTGCCCGAACACCCACACGGGGTGCGGCAGCAGATCGAACGCTTGCAACTGCTTCGCGGATAGGTCGATCAAGTCTGCCGCTCACGTTTGGGGCGGACGCACCCCGCGAACATGCAAAAGTTGTGGCACGGAGTCCACAACCCCTGTCACGCGCCCGACGTTTCCAGATACATCCGCGCGGCGGCATCGGCGGGCATGGGGCGCCCGATGAAATAGCCCTGCGCAACATCGCACCCCAGCGCAGTGATGCGATCCAGCGTCGCCGCGTCCTCGATCCCTTCGACGCTGACATACATGTCCAGCGTCCGCCCCAGCGTGACGAGCGATGCAACGATGTCCTGCGCCTCATCCGACTTGCTCAGGCCGTCAACAAAGCTGCGGTCGATCTTGAGTTCCGCAAACGGCACCCGGACCAGGCGCATGAGCGATGACACGCCGGTTCCGAAATCATCGATCGAGAGCTCGTAGCCCGCCATGCGCAGCCGCACCAGCGTCTCGATCGCGTGTTGCGGAAGCTCTGCATTTCCGGATTCGGTGACTTCGATGATCAGCCTGCCGGGGATCAGCCTGTGGCGCAGGACCGCTGCATCAAGCCGCTTGCGGAATTCGGGCAGTTGCACCGTGGCAAGCGAACAGTTGATCGCGACACGCAGCCCGGGATGCGGCAGCTTGGCGAGAAAGTCGCAGGCCTGGTCCAGCATCTGGAAGGTCAGGTCCGCCTCCAGACCGTGTTCGAGGATCTGAGGCAGGAACGCGGCGGGCGACAGCACCCCGTGGCGCGGGTGGCTCCAGCGCACAAGGGCCTCGAACCCGCAGATGCTATTGGTCTTGAGGCAGCGCTTCGGCTGAAAATAGGCCAGGAATTCCTTGCGCTGCAGGGCATCACCCAGTTCGGCGGCGGTGGGCGCGGGGGGCGCGGGGGGCGCGCCGTCCGGCGCGGTCCGCGGCGGTTGCGGAGCCGCGCGCACAAGCGCCTGCTTCAGCAATCCATCCAGCGCCTTGCGGCGGATGGGCTTGGGCAGGGCGCCCAGGACATCGTGGCCGTAATGCCGGGCCGAATGCACCACGGTTTCGATCATCCGCCGCCCGAACCCGCTGGTGACGATGATCTGCGTTTCGCTCGTCGCTTTCAGGTCCCTGACCACGTCCAGCGCGTCGTGGCCGGGCATGCAGGTGTCGATGATCAGGATCTCGGGCCGGAAGGCGCTCAATTCCCGGCAGAAGGCCTCATGATCCGTCACCGCCCGGGCCTCGTGTCCAAGCGCCGAAACCTGCGCGGCGATGGTCCGCGCAACGTCGATTTCGTCATCAAGCACAAGAACCCGGCGCGCGCAGGACGCCCGCCCGCTCTCGGTCAGGGCGGCTGGAACGGCCTTTCTCGCCAGGCTGGCATCCACAATGATTTCCGACTTCATGTCACTCTCCTTGGCACGCGCAGCACCCGCGACGGCCAAGCCGGCCTCCGGCACGATGCACGGGTTTGCTTCGATGGTGCTTTCGCGGGGCGCTTCGCCTCAGCGTTGCCGAATGGGACCGCGGTCGTGCGGGGCAGAAGCTCTCCCGCCGCCTTCATCGAACAGATGCCCGTGCAAGTCCTTGTCGTCTGCGCCCTCGGGTGACGGCAGCAATCGTGCCATGACCGATTTTCGCTGAACGGATCGGGCCGAGGTTGCGGGGGCGGCAGTGCCCGAGGCTTTTTTCCGCGGGTCCTCCGAGGTTCGGCTGCTCAGATCGACAAGCTTCAGATACGGCGCGAAGGTGCGAACCTGTCGTCCGATGAACCGCTTGAGTCCCCCCTCCGATTCCTCGTCCGCGACGAGCAGCGGCTCGCCGAGTTTCCACTCACCCGGCGTGAAGGCGCCGAAGTTGCTCGCGATCTGAAGTGCGTCGATGGTGCGCAGCGCTTCGTCCACCGAACGCCCGACAGCCAGCGGGTAATCGAAGATCGCCCGGATCACACCCTTCGGATCGATCAGATAGGTGCGGCGCGCGCACATCCGTCCGTTCCATTCCGCCTCGCGCGAGACCAGCCCGCAGGCGCGCGAGATCACGCCTTCCGGGTCCGCAATATGCGGGAAGGAGACGCGCGCATCGTAGATCGCTTCGATCTGACGCGTCCAGGCGCCGATTTGCTCGACGCTGTCGCGGGTCAGGGCGATGATCCGCACGTTGCGCTCGTCGAACTCGGCAGCGCGCTTCGCCAATTCGCCAAGCTCGGTGCTGCAGACGGGGGTGAACGCCGCAGGGTGCGACATGAGATAGACCCAGCAGCCGCGCGCCCACTCGTGCAGGCTCAGCGACCCTCGGGTGGTCACGGCAGTGAAGTCCGGGAAGCGGTCATTCACCTGCGGCTGCCAGGAGGCTTTCTCGCGATAGGTTATCGGCAGCCGGATCGACGTGCCGAGCCTGCGCCCATAACGGAAGATACTGACGGACATGATCGCCCTCCTGTGTGTCGTCCTCGAGCGTCGTTATCCACAACCCGAACGGCAAGATCAGGGCGATTTCTTTTAAATGTGTGCAATTCGGGGTTGCAAAGCGCGCGCGCTGCGGGTCACGCCACGATCATGTATCCGACACCGTGCACGGTCCGGATCAGATGCGGCTGCGCGCCCTGCGCAGGCAGCTTGCGGCGCAGTCGGCTGACGATACCGTCGATGGCGCGCTCGTTGCCGGACCAGTTGCGACGACGCACCGACTCGATGATCTGATCGCGGCTGGCGACCTGCCCCCCGAACTCCATCAAGGCCGCAAGGACATCGAATTCCGCGTCGGTCAGCGCGACATCATCCCCTTCGGGGCTCACAAGCCTGCGCGCGCGCAGGAACAGGCTGTAGCCTGACATCATGAAATCCGGTGCGGTGCTGCCCGTGAGGCCTGGCGCATCCGCGGCGGGGAGGAGAATGCGTCTTGCGATTGCGCGAAGACGCGCCACGAACTCGCGCAATCGCATCGGCTTCGCAATGTAGTCATCCGCCCCCATTTCGAGTCCGAGAACCTGATCGACCTCTCCCGCGACCCCCGAAAGCATGAGTATGCCTGCGTGGCTTCGGGATCTGATCTCGGGCAACAGCGTCAGGCCGCTGCCATCCGGAAGGCCGACATCGATGACAAACAGGGACGCGTCAAAACGCTTCATCGCGTCGCGGCATCCTGCCAGAGACGTGGTCAGGCGGACCTCGAATCCCTCATCCGCCAGCACCTTTCCCAGAAGACACAGAATATCGCGGTCGTCTTCGACAACCAGCACCTTGGGGTCTCGCGCCACGCACTCACCCTCTCGTTAACCAAAAAGCGGCATACTACCCAAATTGCAGAATGACTGACTTTTTGCGATTTGTCGAGCCAAACCGCAACGATTGGCTCCGGGCGGAATAAGGGTGCGGGACCGGTTCAAGCGGGCACCCGCGGTGTTGGTGTGGTGGCTGCACGTGGGCATGTAGCGCCGCGTCGGAGCGCCCATCGCCCCCGAGCGTGACGCTCTGAGCCTTCCGTCGCTCGACGTGACGCTCATCCTCGATCTGCCGCGTGGTCAACCCGCACAGGTGGCAATGTCTGTTCGAGCACCCGACGATCCGGCCAGAGAGTTTTCAGAGGCCGACACCCCGGATGCCTTTCGATCCGCGCCCGCGGAGCTGCGCCGTCCTTCGTTGCAGGTCGGCACCTTCGCGGTCGAGGCCAACGCATTGGCAACGCGCGACATGATGCAGAAGGCTGGCGTTTCAGGCGAGATCAAGGCGGCGCGGATGAATGCGCCGCAGACAAAGATGAGACCGCAGGGTAAGAACATGAAGGACACGGGCAACCTGCCCGGCTTTTTTCCATGTAATTCGGCATGTTAGCCGAAAAACATGGTGCCCAGGAGAGGACTCGAACCTCCACGCCCGTACGGGCACTAGCACCTGAAGCTAGCGCGTCTACCAGTTCCGCCACCTGGGCAGGTTGCGTGCAGCGTCTTTATGGCGGCGCGTGGGGGGTGTCAACGGGGGGAGCGGCAGATTTTTCCGCCCGCGGCCGGGCGGGCTGCGGCGCGCTTGCGCACCCTCTGGAAACGGGTTGTGAGGTCGGGGCGCGGGCGGTATTCAGGCCGAAACGGGATGCGGAGAGGGCGATGTCCAGACTGGTCACGATCTACGGCGGCTCGGGGTTCGTGGGCCGCTACATTGCGCGGCGCATGGCGCAGGAGGGCTGGCGCGTGCGCGTTGCGGTCCGCCGCCCCAACGAGGCGATCTTCGTGCGCCCCTACGGCGTTGTCGGGCAGGTGGAACCCGTGTTCTGCAACATCCGCGACGATGCGTCGGTCGAAAGCGTGATGAAGGGCGCCGATGCGGTGGTCAACTGCGTGGGCATCCTGAACGAGGTCGGGGCCAACCGCTTCGGCCCCGTGCAGGCCGAGGGCGCGGAGCGGGTCGCGCGGATCGCCGCGGCGCAGGGCATCGCGCGGATGGTGCAGATTTCGGCCATCGGGGCGGATGCGAAATCCGACAGCGCCTATGCGCGCACCAAGGCACAGGGCGAACAGGCGGTGCTCACGCACATGCCGCGCGCGGTGATCCTGCGCCCGTCGATCGTGTTCGGCCCCGAGGACGGCTTCTTCAACCGCTTCGCCGGCATGGCGAAGATCAGCCCGGCCCTGCCCGTGGTGGGTGCCACCAGCCGCTTTCAGCCGGTCTATGTGGACGACGTCGCGCAGGCAGCCGTCAAGGCCGTGCTGGGCGAGGCCGCGCCGGGCATCTACGAACTCGGCGGCCCCGAGATCGAGGATTTCCGCACCCTGATGCGCCGGCTGCTGGCCGAGATCGGGCGGCGGCGGGTGCTGGTCCCCGTGCCGTTCCCGTTGGCAGCGGTGATGGCCGGCGCGCTGACTGTGCTGGAAAAGCTGACGCTGGGGCTGTTCACCAACACGCTGCTGACGCGCGATCAGGTGCGGCAGCTGCGCCGCGACAACGTGGTCAGCGACGGCGCGCGGGGGCTCGAGGCGCTGGGGATCACGCCGACGCCGATGAGCGCGATCCTGCCGGAATACCTGTGGGGCTACCGCCCCGGCGGGCAGTATGCCGCGATCCGCGCCTCGGCGTCGAACCTGCGCAAGGACTGACACCCGCCGCGCGTGCCGAAAAAAGGCCCCGCCACAAGGGGCGGGGCACAGGTTGCGTCCGAAGCGGGTTGTCTTCGGACGCGGCGGAAAGCGGACCCCCGGTCAGGGGGCCTCCAACTCGGCGCGCAGCTGCTGGCGCAGGATGTCGATGGGGATCAGCTGCCCCTCGCGCCGGAACTGCCAGTATGTCCAGCCATTGCACGACGGCGCCCCTTCGAGCGCGGCGCCCACCTGGTGGATCGAACCGCGGTGCTCGGCGCTGACCAGCGAGCCGTCGACCCGCACCTTGGCGGCCTGCCCACGCGCGTTGACCAGCACCTCGCCCGGGCGCAGCAGCCCGCGTTCGACCAGCTGCCCGAAGGGGATGCGCGGGGCGGCGCGCTTCGACGCGGTGGTCTGCAGCGCGTCGCGCTCCAGCGGGCGCACACGGGCAAGCCGCTTCTGCGCGGCCTCGATATAGGCGGGCTCGCGTTCGATCCCGATGAAATCGCGCCCCAGCATCCGCGCCACCGCGCCGGTGGTGCCGGTGCCGAAGAACGGGTCCAGCACCAGATCGCCGGGATCGGTGGTGCCCACCAGCACCCGGTGCAGCAGCGACTCGGGCTTCTGGGTGGGGTGCGCCTTGGACCCGTCGGCACCCTTCAACCGCTCATGCCCGGTGCACAGCGGCAGCACCCAGTCGCTGCGCATCTGCACGCCCTCGTTGAGCGCCTTCAGTGCCTCATAGTTGAAGGTGTATTTCGCCCCCTCCCCGCGCGAGGCCCAGATCAGCGTCTCATGCGCGTTGGTCAGCCGCTTGCCGCGGAAATTGGGCATCGGGTTGGACTTGCGCCAGACGACATCGTTGAGGATCCAGAACCCGGCATCCTGCATCGCCGCGCCCACACGAAAGATGTTGTGATACGATCCGATCACCCAGATCGCGCCATTTGGCTTGAGCAGCCGGCGCGCGGCGGCAAGCCAGTCGCGGGTGAACCGGTCATAGGCGGCGAAGCTGCCGAAGCTGTCCCAGGCGTCGTCGACGGCGTTGACCTTGCTGTTGTCGGGCCGGTGCAGCGCACCGCGCAGTTGCAGATTGTAGGGCGGGTCGGCGAACACCAGATCGACGCAGCCCGCGGGAAGGGCCTTCATCCGCGCGATGCAATCCCCGGCAAGGATCTGGTTGCGCGGTAGCGCCTGCGCGCTCGCCATGCTGTCGCCTGTTTCCATCACCGCCCCGATCCGCGCTCTGCCCGCCTGTTGCGCACAACATGAGTCAAACCCGATTCGAGGTCAATTCCTAATTGAATCAGCGCTTTATTTTGCTTTCTTCACACAACATCTTGCGCACCGGAGCGAAGCTCCGCCTATGAACGGGGGTGATCCCGAGCGTTGCTATGGCATTCAGGTGACACCGCGTCGGATAGCCGGCGTTGGTGTCCCAGCCATAGCCGGGGTAGCGGCGCGCCAGGTCGGTCATCAGCGCGTCGCGCGCGACCTTGGCGACCACGGACGCTGCAGCGATCGACAGCGACCGCGCGTCGCCCTTCACCACCGCGTCCGCCGGGCACGGCAACGCTGCGGGCAGCCGGTTGCCGTCGATCAGCGCATGATCCGGGGGCACGGCCAACCCGGCAATCGCGCGGCGCATGGCAAGCAGTGCCGCCTGCAGGATGTTGAGCCGGTCGATCTCGGCCACGCTGGCATGCGCGATGCTGACCTCGGCGCAGGCGTGCAACGCGGCGCTGAGGGTGCGGCGGCGCGCGGCGCTCAGGCGTTTCGACTCGCGCAGCCCTGCAGGGATCGCCTCCGGGTCCAGCACCACCGCGGCGGCGGTGACAGGGCCGCAGAGCGGGCCCCGCCCGACCTCGTCCACGCCGGCGATGCGCAGGGCGTGCCCACCCGCGCGCAGGGCGCTTTCAAGCTCGAAATCAGGGGGTGGCGGGCGGTGCATGAGGGATCTGGTGCCCGCAAAACCTGCGCGTCGCAACACCAAAACGGCGGGGGGCCGAAGCCCCCCGCTCCCTCCACCCGCCGCAAGGGCGTGGCGTAGGGCACTCATACGCAGTTTCTTCCCGCGCCGCTCAGACGTCGCCGCGGGAAGCCCTGGGACCAACGCCGCCACGCGCCGGTCTGTCGCTTACCACCGGCGCTGGGCGGTTCGGTAGCCGGCGTCCAGCAGGCAGCGCTGGTTGTAGATCGTCATGCGCCCGCCATTGCGCCGCGCATGGAGCGCGCAGCCATCGGGCAGCCTGGTCAGCCCGTAATTCTGCAGGCAGGCACCGTCATAGCCCCGCATCTGGTTGCCGCGGTGGCGATAGGTGATCTCGCAATGACGCGGCAGGACCCCCGTCGGGCGCAACCGCTTCAGCGGCGAGGATTTCTGTTCCACCTGGTAGCCTGCCGCGCGCAGGCAGCGCTCGCGGTAGACATGGCGCTGGCCGCGATTGGTGCGCACCGTTTCGGCGCAGTGGTCGGGCAGACGGCGCATTCCGGCCTGGCGCAGGCAGCGCGCGTTGTAGACCTCGACATGGCGGTGCCGCACGCGCAGCGTTTCGCGGCAGTGCGCGGGCAGCACGCGCCCGGTGTAGCGACGATGCGCCGTTTCGCGCGGGGGCGACGAAAAGCTCTGCACGATCACGGCGACGGCGGCGGCGCCCAGCAGGAACTGGATCAGTTCGTCGTTCGAGGCCTGGGCGGGCTTGGGGGCCATCACCCCGGCGAGCGCCATTGCCGCAGCCGCCATCAAGCCCGTGACGCGGGACAGGGTCTGCATCTGTCGTGTCTCCTTTCGGCGATGCACCGGCCAGCGCAATGCCAGCGCAAGGCCAGCGCAAGGA
>LFIK01000220.1_pt1 | contig 41022 bp, 34 predicted proteins | sample 643401 | NCBI WGS metagenome assembly LFIK01 (sample SAMN03777447, study PRJNA286221) | soda lake metagenome | biome: soda lake; feature: Kulunda steppe; material: water; isolation source: sample T5-Br brine of Lake Tanatar-5 | place: Russia: Kulunda steppe | collected 2010-07
CGGAGCTCGAGAAGCTCGTCGCCTCCGCCTCCGAACGGATCGAGACGTTCGCCGCCGACGGCAACCGGCTGCTCGACGAACGGGTCACGGAGACCGAGATCGCGGAGGTCGTGGGTCGCTGGACCGGCATTCCCGTGGCGCGGCTGATCGAGTCCGAGGCCTCGAAGCTGATCCAGCTCGAGGAACAGTTGCACGCACGGGTGGTCGGTCAGGACGAGGCGGTCGAGGCGGTCGCCAACGCGGTGCGCCGTTCCCGCTCGGGGATCGCCGACCCGGACCGCCCGCTCGGGTCGTTCCTGTTCCTCGGGCCGACTGGCGTGGGCAAGACCGAGCTCGCCCGGGCGCTCGCGGCGTTTCTGTTCGACGACGAACGCGCCATGATCCGCATCGACATGGGCGAGTACCAGGAGAAGCACACCGTCGCCCGGTTGATCGGCGCGCCCCCCGGGTACATCGGGTACGACGAGGGCGGCCAGCTGACGGAGGCCGTTCGCCGTCGCCCGTACCGGGTCGTCTTGCTCGACGAGGTGGAGAAGGCCCACCCGGACGTCTTCAACGTGCTGCTGCAGCTACTCGACGACGGACGACTCACCGACGGCCAGGGCCGCACCGTCGACTTCCGCAACGTCGTGATCATCATGACCTCCAACCTGGGTTCGACCCACATCCTCGATGCCGCCATCACGCCGGACGCCCTGCGTGAACGGGTGATGACGGATGTCCGCAGCCACTTCCGTCCGGAGTTCCTCAACCGCATCGACGAGGTGGTGATCTTCGACCGGCTCGCGCGCGACCAGCTGCGCGCCATCGTGGACATCCAGCTCGACCGGCTGCGGCGTCGGCTCGACGAGCGGGATCTCACCCTGGAGCTCACCGACGCGGCGCTCGATCGGCTCGCCGAGCTCGGCTACGACCCGCTCTACGGCGCGCGACCCGTCAAGCGGGTGATCCGCAAGCAACTCGAGGACCAGCTGGCCAAGGCGATGCTCGCCGGGTCGATCCCCGACGGCTCCACGATCCGGGTCGACGTCGACGCGGACGGGGAACTGCGGATCGCCGCGGGCGGGATCGAGCGGGCCTAACGCCCACCGGCGGTCGTGGCGGGCTCACCGACCCGTGCCTCGCGCTGCAGCTCCGCGAACGGCACCGCGGGCAGGTCCAGCTCCGCCATGCGGCCCTCGTAGAGGCGGTAGCGGCGGCGGGCCTCGCCGTGGCGTCCGGCCCGCAGCAGCGCCAGGCACAGGTTCAGATGCGCCGGCTCGTCGTAGCCGTCGCGGTCGAGCACCCGCAGCAGCAGCCGCATCGCCAGGTCCGGATCGTCACGGGAGACCAGCCTGGCCAGCATGCGTGCGACGGCGAGGTAGGTGGCCCGCAACTGCGCCCGGCGATCCTCCGCCCAGACGAGGTCAGGCTCGTCTTCGAGCAGGTCACCGCCGTAGCGTTCCTCGGCGTTGAGCAGCAGCGGGATCGCCTCGCCGGGGTCGTCGCGGGCGGCGCGCAGCCCCGCGTCCGCGAGCCGTTCGAAGCTGTCGGTGTCGACGTCGACCACGGCCGGGTCCAGCGCGATCCCGCTGCCCTCGGTACGCAGCGGCGAGGCCGCGTCGCCGTCGTCGGGCGCGAGCACACCCCGGATGATGCTGAGTGCGACCGACAGCCGGTTCGACACCTTGTCGTAGGGCTCGTCGGGCCACAGCAGGTGGCCGAGCTCCTCGCGGGTCGCGCGCCGGCCGGACCTGGCAGCCAGGACCTTGAGCAGTTCGCGGGCCTTGCGGGATCCCCACGCGGACAGCGGCACCGGCCGGCCGTCGAGCTCGACCACGAACCCACCGAGGGTCCGCACGACGATGCGGTGGGTCGTCGCAGGACCGATCAGCAGCACGTGTTCGATACCGCCACGATCCAGACTGCAACCGAGGTCGACCAGGCGGCGTTCGAGCGCCGGGATCCGGCTGCGGACCCGGGGGTCGTCGCTGCGTCGGGCGAGTCCGAGCTCGACCCGGGCCTGCCAGATCGGGGCGTCGATCGCCGACCACAGCGCCGACGCCCGGTCGAGCGCCGCCACCGGGTCGTCGTCGAGCAGCGCCAGACAGGTCTCGGCCTCCGCGACGTCGGCAGGGTTGCCGTGACGTTCGCCCATGGCCCGGGCCTGCCGGGCGTGGTCGCGCACGGCGTCGTGGTCCTGCCGGGCGAGCGCGATCCAGGCGGCGGTGGTGTGGGCCTCGCCGCTCTGCAGGCCACCGTCGTCGATCTGCAGGGCCCGCTCGGCGGCCTCGGTCGCCCGGTGCAGGTCGGTGGTCGCGACCACCCGGGCCATCCCGAGGTGGGTCGGGATCAGGGCCTGCTGATCGCCGGTCGACCCCACGGAGCGCAGGGCCCGGTCGTAGGCCTGGGTGGCCAGGACGAGCTCGCCGCGGGCCGCGCGGGCCGCGCCGAGCAGGTGATGCGCGTAGGCGATCGTGCGGGACCCGATCGCCGCGAAGGCCTCGCGGGCGCGTTCCGCGTCGGCGATCGCCTCGTCGACGGCCCCGGTGCGCAGCAGGAAGCTGGAACGGTTGCAACGGGCCACTCCGAGGATGATCCGGAAGCCCTGCGCCTCGGCGAGGTCGATCGCCTGCTCGGTGATCGCGATGGCGTCGGCGTAGCGGCCCTCCTCGCCGTTGGCCGAACCCAGGTTGGTCAACAGGCGCGCGAGCTGCAGCTGGTCCCCCGCCCGGCGGGCGGCCGCGATCGCCTGGTCGTAGTGCGCCGCGTTCGCGTAGCGGTCACCGGCGTCCACGGCGCGTAGTGCCGCGGCGGTGTGGGCGTAGGCGGCGGCACGATCGTCGCCGAGCCGGTCGGCGATCCGCATGGCGCGCGCCGCCGCGCGCTGCGTCTGCTCACGCTCACCGCGCAGCCAGTGCATGGTCGTGCGCCAACTCGCCAGGACGGCATCGTCGACCCCGGGGGCGGGGTCGGTGGCGTCGACCGGTGTGTCCGGGCCACGCTCGTGGGCCTCGAGGGCGGCACCGAGGTCACCACTGACGTAGTGGATCAGTCCCAGACGGATGGCCTCGTCGGCGCGCAACGGCCCGGTCGCGGGCATCCCCGCCGCCTCGAGCGCGCGCAGCGCCTCGGACCAGTGGCCCTGGTAGGCGAGCGCCTCCCCGCGGACGCCCTCGATGGCCGGGTCGCGGTGGTCGGGCGGCAGCGACGCGGCCGCCGCGAGCACCAGGTCGAGTTCCCCGGCCCGCAGGATCGCCGCACCATGGTCGACGAGCAACCTCGCGGTGGGCGTCGGGTCGTGGGTCAGCGACTCGCTCGCCACGCGCAGCGCCGCAGCGTGTGCCCCCCGATCGGCCAGCAGACGCACGGTCCGTGCCACCAGCGCGCCGTCGGGATCCAGTCGTCGCAGCAACTCGACCCGGGCCAGGCGCCGCAGCGCCGGTGGCGGCACGGGGGCCGTGTCCGCGTCGGCGGTGGTGATCAGACCCCGGGCCAGCAGGTCGTCGAGCTGGTCGCGCGTGGCGTCGACGTCGAGGTCCGACAGGGTGGCGATGTCCTGCCGTTCGAGGTCGGGCGCGATCGTGAGCAGCAGCACGGTCCGTCGGGCCTGCGGGGACTCCGGCGCGAGGACCACCCGGTCGAGGTAGCGACCGACGGGACCGTCGGGGGCTGTCAACCGTTCGACGGCGGCGGGGCGATCGCCGACGGCGAGGCCACGGAGACCGTCGACGACCAGCTGGATCGCCGCGGGCCAGCCGCCCGTGGCCGCACCGATACGGGCGGCCAGGGCACGGTCCCGGTCGAGCTCGTGCGCGACGATGCCGTCGATGGCGTCGAGGTCGAGTGCCAGATCACGGGCGTCGAGTTCCAACACGTCCCCGTGGGCCCGGCGACGGTCGTCGACCACGCGCAGGTCGTCGCGGGCGAGCACCACCAGCTGGCTGACCCGGTCCGGGTGGTCGGCGATCCGGCGCAGCAGGGCCAGCCCGGACCCGTCGAGCAGCCGGTGGCCGTCGTCGAGCACGACGGGTCGGGGGTCGATGTCGAGTTCGCGGACCAGGCTGGCGGCGAGGTCGGCGGTGTCCGTCGCGGCGTCGCCGGACGGATCGGTCGCCCGGTCGGTGTCCGTGATCGCGCGCAGGCGTCGGGCCAGCGCCAGCTCGTCGGCATCGGCGGCGTCCAGGGTCACCCACCGACACCGACCGGTCGGCCAGAGGCGTTCGATCGTGCTCGTCTTGCCCCAGCCGGCGGTGGCGACGACGGTCACCAACCGGTGGCGCGACAGCTGGTCGGTTCGACGCCGCAGCACGGCGCTGTGGGCGATCGGGACGCGCGCATCGAGGGTCACCGGCTGGTCGTCGATGGTCGATCACCCCCTCACGGTCTGGGTACGCACGTCCCCGGATCCTATGCGCGCTGAGCGCTCAACGGTGACCTGCCGGGCGTTGGACCGTAGCTGACGGGCCGTTGCGGGCGGTGGGTGAGCTGGCGGCCGGGTCGGGGATCAGGCGGACACAAGACCGTCGACAGACCGTCGAAAGGTGTCGGTGACAGATTCCCGTCGTGGCCGATCGAGCAACGCAAGGGGATGGACCGGCCACCGCGAGTACGCAACGGGGGGACGCCCGCACCGAGACGGGTCGGGCGTCACGACATCGGGGTGAACATGGATCGGACCAGGAGCGCACGCCAGGGGAGCACGCGGCCGGGGGGCCGCTGGGTGGCGGACCATCGGTTGGTCGGCCGCGACGCGCTGCTCGAACGCCTCGGACGACAACTTCACGGCTCGGGGCGGATCATGCTGCGCGGGGATGCCGGCGTCGGCAAGACCCGGCTGCTCGAAGCCCTGGCCGAACGGGCCGAGCAGCGGGTGGTCCACCTGGCGGGCCCCGGCTCCGAGCACACGCCGCCACGGACGGGGCCGGTCGACGGTGACCCCGGTGAGCTCCACGAACCCACCGACGCGGCCGGGACCCTGGTGGTGGTCGACGATCTCGATGAACTCGATCCCGCGGCCCACGACCGCCTGGAGCGTCTCGCCCGTGAGCCGTGGTGTCGCGTCGCGGCCGCGAGCAGGGACGCGGTCCCCGACGGGGACGCCACCGGTTGGACGATGCTGCAGGTGCCACCACTCAGTCGACTGGCGACGGGGGAACTGCTCACCGAGGCGCTCCACGGGATCGTGGATCCGGTGGTGGTGACCGCGATCCACGCCGCCTCGGGTGGCAACCCGACCTCGATCGTCGAGCTCGCCGACACCGCGCGGGCACGGGGCAGCCTGGTCGAGGGTCGCGACGCCTGGGAGTTGCGCGGTGCGCTGCCGGTCGCGCCGGCGCGGCCGGCAGCGGCCAGGCGGGCCGCCGGGCTCGACCCCTCGACCCGGGAGACCCTCGAGCGGATCGCGTTGAGCGGCAGCCTGCCGATCCGGATCGCCAACCGCGTGCTGGATCCCATCGCCGTGCGTGAGCTGGACCGGCGGGGGCTGGTCCAGCTCTACGGGCGTGGCGGCAACGCGGCCATCGATCTGGCGGAGCCGGTGTTCGGTGAACTGGTGCGTCTCGAGTTGACCGCCGAACGACGTCGCCGGCACCTGCGGGCGTTGGCCGACGCCTTCGGCCAGTGCGGCGACCCGTCGATCGGTGGGGACCGTGTCGCCCGGTGGCGACTGGAGGTCGGCGGTTGGGATGCACAGGCCTTCGAAGCGGCCGCCGTCCGGGCCTACAGCCGAGGAGAACATGCGTTGGCCGATGAACTCGCGGAGCGCGCCATGGCGAACGAAGCAGGATTCCGAGCGCAGCTCCTGGCCGCCGTCACGGCCGCGGAGCGTGGATTCGACGACCGGGCCGGAGCGCTGGCCCGGGCCGCATCGTCGGCCGCCGAGGACGAGCCACGCGCGGCGGCGTGGGCCACGATGGCCGAGGCCACCGCGGAGGCGATCGGTGCCGGCCGCTGGGAGCGGGCGACCGAGGAGCTCGAGCGGCGGGCGGTCACCCTGCAGGATCCCATCGATCAGGTCGAGGCGCGCGCCTACGGGGCGGTGCTCGCGGCCTGGTCGGGTGCCACGGACGCCGCGCGCGACGCCATCGGCGAACTCGACGACGGCGTCGAGGTGACCCGGGCGCTGCGCGGGGTCGTCAACGGCGGGTGTGCGGTGGCCGTCGCCGACACGCTGGTCGCCGCGGACTCGCTGCTGCCGGTCGCGCCCGACGAGGCGATGCTGGCCTTGATCGACGCGGAGGCCGCGCGGACACGGTTGGTGCCGTTGGCCGACGACCTGGTGCGTGGCACCGCCCTGCTGGCGGACACGGAGCAGACGCCGCGGGCTGCCATCGTCGCGGCACGCACCGATCTCGACGGCAGCCTGCGACAGGGTGGACCACGGGCGGCCTGGTGGTCGTTCGTGCACGCCCGACTGCATCTGCGCGCCGGTGAGCTGCGCGCCGCCCGGATCCGGTTCGTGGAGGCCGAACTGCTGGTGCGGGACATGGATCCGTTGCGCCTGCGCCCCAGGATCGTGGTCGGCCAGGCGTTGGTCGCGGCGATGGCCGGCATGATCACCCACGCGGGGATCCTGCTCGAGCGGATCGCCGACGAGCCCGTCGCCGCCCGGGTCACGACCCGCCGAGGCCTGGTCGAGGCGTTGATCCTCGCGCGTGAGCGGGGGGCCAGTGCCGGGGCTGCGCACGCACGTCGCATCGGCGACGAAGCGCTCGGTGACGGCCGCCGCGGCGATGCGCTCGAGGCCTGGCACCTCGCCGTCCGTCTGGACTGCACGGAGGGGGTCGTCGAGCGGCTCGACACGCTCGCCGCGGCCCTGCCCGTAGCAGACCATCCGTGGGTCGCCCTCGTCCGTGACCATGCCCGGGCCGTGGCGGACGGTGACGCGCAGCAGCTGCGCCATCTCGCCGCTCGCGCGGTGGAGGCGGGCTGGCGGCTCGTCGGGGCCGAGGCGGCGGCGCAGGCGGTCCGCCATGCGCACGACGACGCGCTCGCGTCGCTCGAGGCGTTGGCCTCCGGGCTGGCCTCGGCGTGTCCGGAGGCCGACACCCCGGCCATCGAACGCGTCGAGCGGGTCGTGCTCACACCCCGACGACGCGAGGCGGCGCTGTATGCGATGCGTGGCTGCAGCGGCGCGGCGATCGCCGAACGGCTCGGGGTCTCCGCCCGGACGGTCGAGAACCACCTCGCCGCGGTGTACCGGGCACTCGGGGTGACCGGGCGTCGGGAGCTGGCGAGCTTCTATGCGGTCGACCGCGGCCCCTTCACGGACGCCACCTCGATGTCCTGACGCCGATACCGTCGGGCGTCCGCGAGACGCGTCACCGAGGCCGAGGACGAGGATGACCGCACGACGACTGTCGGACCCGGATGCCGTGGTCGTCGGATCGGGACCCAACGGTCTGGCGGCCGCGCTCACGCTGGCGCGTCAGGGATTCAGGGTCCAGGTGTTCGAAGCGGCCGACGAGCCCGGCGGTGGGACCCGGACCTACGACGATCCGGACGTCGCGGGGCTGCGCCACGACCACTGCTCCGCGGTCCACCCGATGGGCATCGCCTCGCCGTATCTGCGCACGCTGCCCCTGGAGCGCTACGGGCTGCAGTGGGCCCATGCCGAGGTCGCGTGTGCCCATCCGCTCGATGACGGCACGGCCGTGGCGACCTACCGCGACCTCGAGCGCACGCTCGCCGGGCTCGGTCCCGACGCCCGCTTCTACGACGCGCTGATCGGGGCGGCCGGGCGGAACTTCGCTGCCCTGGCATCGGACCTGCTCGGCCCGGTGGTGCGCATCCCACGTCATCCGATCGTGACCGGCCGCGCCGGGTTGGCATCGCTCGTCCCGGCGTCGGTCACGGCCCGTGGGTTCGCCACCGAGCGGGGGGCGGCCCTGTTCGGTGGGATGGCCGCGCATGCCGTGACCCGGCTGGACCGCCCCCTGACCACCTCGGTCGGTCTGCTGCTCGCCGCGGCGACCCACGCCCACGGCTGGCCCGTCGCCGTCGGCGGATCCGCATCCATCTGGCAGGCCATGGTCGGGTTGCTCGAGGATCTCGGGGGTGAGGTCGTGACCGGCCACCGGGTCACCTCGATGCGGGATCTGCCCCGCGCCCGGGTCGCGCTGTTCGATACGACACCGACCGGGCTCGCGACCATCCTCGGTGATCACCTGCCCGTGCGTGCCCGACGGCGGACCGAGCGCTGGCGTTACGGTCCGGCGGCCTTCAAGCTCGATCTCGCGATCCGGGGCGCGGTGCCCTGGAGCGCCCCGGAGGCGCGGCAGGCCGGCACCCTGCACCTCGGCGGGACCTTCGACGAGATCGCCGCCACCGAGCTGCAGGCCACCCGTGGCGAGCTCGCCCGGCGACCGTTCGTGCTGGCCGCGCAACCGCACGTCGCGGATCCGTCGCGCGAGGTCGACGGCATCACCCCGCTGTGGGCCTACGCACACGTCCCCCACGGTTGCGTCGAGGACGTCGCACCACTCATCGAGGCGCAGCTCGAGCGGTTCGCGCCGGGCATCGGCGAACGGATCGTGGCCCGGCACGTCACCACGCCCGCCGCCTTCGAGGCCGACAACCCCAATCTGCACGGCGGCGACATCACCGGTGGAGCCAGTACGCCGACCCAGCTCGTCGCCCGCCCCCGCCTGTCACCGGACCCCTACCGCACGACGGTGCCGGGCGTGTGGCTGTGCTCGAGTTCGACCCCGCCGGGTGGCGGGGTGCACGGGATGTGTGGGCATCAGGCGGCCCGCTCCGCGCTGCGGGTGCTGACCGCATGAGCGTGCCGAGCAAGCCGTGTCAGTCCTGCGGGCGCACGATGACCTGGCGCAAGGCCTGGGCCGACGACTTCGACGAGGTCCGTTACTGCTCGGCCGCGTGCCGTCGACGCAAGGTCCGTCCCGTGGACCGGGCGCTCGAGAAGGCCATCCTCCGGCTGCTGGACCAGCGCGCGCGGGGTGCGACCATCTGCCCGTCCGAGGCGGCCCGGGAGGTCGCCGGCCCGGACGCCGACGAGGCGGCCTGGCGCGAGCTCAACGAACCGTCCCGCCGTGCCGCCCGGCGTCTGGTGCACCGCGGCGAGGTGGCGATCACCCAGAAGGGACGCGTGGTCGACCCGTCGACGGCGAAGGGCCCGATCCGCATCCGCCGGGCGTGAGTGACGGGTGTGCGTGGCGGGTGTGCGCCCAGCCTGACAGCCGGTCAGCCGTACTGCTTGCGGAAGTCCCAGCTCGCGGGACTCTGGGGCTCGAACCGGATCCAGCGGTGGTGGTCGGCCGGCTCCAGCGGATGGTCCGAGCCGAAGTACTTGCGGGAGAACGCCGAGCGGACCGCGATCGGGACCGCGTCGTCGTCGATGAACGCATAGTCGAGTCGGCCCGACACGCCCCGCAGCTCCACGTAGTCCTCACCGCCGTCGACCACGAACGAGGCACGGGTACCGGCCTCGAGCCGGGCCGTGCGCTTGGCGCGGGTCAGGTTCCACACCCAGAACGCCCCCTCGTGCCAGACGAACCACACGGGCACGACCGCGGGCCAGCCGTCGTCGTCGAGGGTGGCGATGCGAATGATGCGTTCCTCGGTGAGGAATGCATCCATCTCCGCCGCGGTCATGCTCAATCTGCCCACGTGCTGGCTCCCGTCACCCGGTCCCGTGCGCCTCGAACGGTAGTGGCCGTCCGCGGTAGCCTCGTCAGCGACGCGGGGGCGGCACCGCTCGTGCCGACGTCCCGTCGCGTCGCCCCGTATCGAGACCAGGAGCCCGTCATGGTGGAGCGGTCGACCGACGACGCGGGGTTCGACCCATTTGCGGACATCGAGGCGTCGCCGCGCGGTGCGACCCCGCTGGCCGCGCTCGCGGCCGTGCTCGGTGTGCTGGCGGCCATCACCGGCCTCGCCGCGATCCTGGGGCCGATCGGCATGGCCGTCGGGCTCGTCGCCCACGTCAAGGGCAGCCGCTTCGGGATGCCTGCGACGGTGCTCGCGGCGGTCGGCATGATCACCGGTTTCGCCCTCACGATGTACCTCCGCTGAGCCGGGGGCGGGTCGAGTAGGCTCCGCGCCGGCGAGGAGGGTGACGGTGGCGGTCATCAAGACGATCGATCTGGTCGGTGTGTCGACGGAGTCGTGGCGTGACGCGGCCCACAAGGCACTCGATGAGGCGACCCGGACGTTGCGCAACGTCGAGGGTTTCACGGTGCTGGAGACGTCGGCGGTCGTCGAGGGCGACGCCATCGCCGAGTACCACACCCACGTGCGCATCCGCTTCCGGATCTCGCGCTGAGCGGACGCCGGGGCACGGCTCGGGTCAGCCCACCCGCCGTGCGGCCATGGCCCGTTCCAGGGTGCTCGACAGTTCGCTGATCAGCCCCTGGTGGACGACCGCATTGGTGAGTCGCCCCGCGTCGTAGGGGATGAACCCGGTCCCACCGAGCACCACGGCCGCGCCGCCGAAACGCGGATTGTCCCGCAGGAACGCCTCGGCGTGCCGGCGGTGCATGGCCCCGATCAGGACGGCGTCGGGACGCAGATCGCCCACGCTGCGGTCGATCGCGGCGGTCGGCATCCGGGCGCCGAGGTAGTGCACGCGCCACCCGGCGTCGGCGGCCACCACGGACCCGGCGAGCAGCCCGAGATCATGGTCCTCGCCCTCCGGTGCGGCGGCGAGCACGGTGCGGGACGCGGTCCGGGCACCGGTGCGCAGCAGCCGTTGGAGTCGCGGGCGCAGCGTGTTGGTCGCGAAGTGCTCGCGCGCGATGATCCGCGGATCGTCCTGCCAGCCCTCGCCGACCTTGCGCAGGACCGGAAGCAGGACCTCGTCGAGTGCGCTCGGGATGTCGAGTCGGGCGAAGAGGTCGTCGACGACCGTGTCGGCCCCGGGAGCGTCGAAGTTGTCGATCGCCAGTTCCAGCCGCTCGATCAGGTCCGTCGCGGCGTTGCCGGCGGTCGGGACCGAGCGCAGGGGCGTGACCGATGCGGGCTCACGGAGGACCTCGCGGGCGGCGGCGGCGGCCGACCACCCGTCATCGAGCAGGCGGTGCATGCTGCGCACCCGGGCGATGTCGTCCTCGCTGTACAACCGGTGGCCACCATCGGTGCGGGCCGGCTCCAGCAAGCCGTAGCGACGTTCCCACGCACGCAGCGTCGGGACGGCCACGCCGGTACGGCGCGACACCTCCCCGATACGCAACACGGCGCGATCGTCACCCATGGATCCGGGGCCTTTCACGACACGGTCGGAGCTCTGCAAACGATTGGGTGGAGGATGTGCGCCGGAGGGGCGCAGATCTGTAATCAGGATACGGCAAGAATGTCAAGCGGGAAACGTCTCACCTCCGCATTCGAGCCAGCGTCGCCGGTGGACGGCTCCGGTGGTGGACCCGTCGGCCGGCCGACACCGGCCCTGAAGCACTAGTTTGGGCCCATGGACACCGAACCCCTCACCTCCCTGACGCCCGGTATGCCGATTCTGATCGGTGGGGACCGTGTCGTGCGGGTCACCGACGACCTCGCCGCCCGGTTCGCGCCCGGCGACGCCCTGCTGGTCGTCGGCGACGGCGACGAACTGCTGCATCTGCCGGCGGCCGACCGATTGGCGGCCGCCACCGCCGTCGACCGCGCGACGGAGGCCTTCGAGGCGATGGGTGGCGTGACGCTGCAGCAGCTCGACGCCTTCTACCGGGCGTTCGCCGACCGGTTGCAGGACGACGGGGTGTTCGCCCCGATCGCGGCGGCCAACGCCGCGGATGTGGACGATGCCCGCTCCCGGGGCCGTTCCACCACCAGGCTGGTGCTCGACGACGCCATGCGCACGCAGATGATCGATGGGCTGCGCGGTTGGGTGTCGGTCCCGCCCGCGCGCGGCCGCGTGATCGACGAGCGCACCCACGACGGCTGGCAGCTCGAGCAGGTGACCGACCGGCTCGGTGTGGTCGCCTTCGTGTTCGAGGGTCGCCCGAACGTCTTTGCGGACGCCTGCGGGGTGCTGCGCAACGGCAACACCGTCGTGTTCCGGATCGGATCGGATGCGCTGCGGACCGCCCGGGCGATCGTCGAGCACGCGCTCGATCCGGCGCTCGAGGCGGCGGGTCTCCCCGCGGGCGCGGCCGCCCTGGTCGATGCGCGGTCGCATGCCGCCGGTCACGCGCTGTTCAGTGACCCGCGACTGGGCCTGGCGGTGGCCCGGGGTTCGGGCGCGGCCGTCCGCCAGCTCAGCGCTGTCGCGCAGCAGGCCGGCAACGAGGTGTCGGCCCATGGCACCGGGGGCGCATGGATGCTGGTCGGTGCATCCGCCGATCCGCACCGCCTGCACGCGGTGATCGAGTCGTCGCTGGACCGCAAGGTGTGCAACACCCTCAACACGCTGGTGCTCCCGCGCGCCCGGGTGGACGAGCTGATGCCCGTCGCCCTGGCCGCGATCGATGCGGCCGCCGCGGCCCGGGACACCGACGCCAGGATCCACGTGCTCGAGCGCGACCGCCGCCACCTGCCGGCCGAGCGTCTCGAGCGTCGGGTCGGTGTCAGCCGGGCGACCGGCGTGGTCGAGGAGCCCCAGGTGACGACCCTGAGCGAGGCGCAGTTGGGCGTCGAATGGGAGTGGGAGGACAGTCCGGAGTTGGCGCTCGTGGTCGTGGACGATCTCGACGAGGGGCTGGGGCTGTTCAACGTGCATGCGCCCCGGTTCGTCCTGAGCGTCGTCGCCGAGGACCCGGCCGATCACGACCGCGCCTGGGACCAGGCCGACGCGCCGTTCGTCGGTGACGGGTTCACGCGTTGGGTCGACGGCCAGTACGCCTTCGGCACGCCCGAGCTCGGCCTGTCGAACTGGGAGCGTGGACGTCTGTTCGGCCGGGCCGGGGTGCTCTCGGGGGACGTCATCGCCACGGTGCGCACGCGGATGCGCCAGCGCGACCCGTCCGTCCGGCGGTGACGCCGACCGGAAGCGCTCACCCGGCGTGGAGCAACCGTTCCACGGTCGGATCGAGCGCGGCCGGGTCGCGTGCACCGCACGCCACCGCCTGGCGCAGTTGCGCCGTCAGGCGTCGGATCGTGGCCGGTTCGTCGAGCAGTCCGTCGGCCGCGGCGCCGGTCTCCCAGGCGGTCAGGCGGCGCTCGACGTCGTCGAGGCCGGCGAGCAGGTGCGCGTACACGGTCGCGTAACGGCTGACCAGATGGCTGACGTGCAGGTCCCAACCCTGCACGTAGCCGTGGGCCAACGAGTGGCGGACCGTGGCCGCATGCCGCGCCCAGACGCGCGCGTGCTCGGCGGCGGTGTCGGCGGCGGGCACCGCGTTCACCGAGCCGTCCGACAGCCGGACCTCGGTCCCCGCGAAGGTCACCTGCAGCAGGTGCCGGATGTGGTCGCAGGCCGGATGCTCGAGGCGCTGCTCGGCGGGTGGCAGCCCGAGCCCGGCCGTCAGGTCGTAGACACCGAGGTGGGCGGCGACGAGCCGGCCGTCCCCGGCTGCCCGGATGTCGCGCAGCACGACCCGACCGTCCGCACCCAGCACCGACGCGGTCGTCTCGATCTGGGCCTCGAACCGCAGCGTGCGCGCCGGCAGGTCCAGGGCGTCCTCCAGGGCCCCCAGCACCTCGACGAACGCGGCCACGTGGCGCACGGAGACGATCTTGGGGAACGTGATCACCACACCGTCGGGCACGGTGCCGAGTTCGTCGACCAGCGTGCCGACGAACCGGTCGAGCGACGCGACGCTGCGGGCCGCGAGCCGGTCGGTGAACGACTTGACCCGCAGCCCCACGAACGGCGGTCGGCTGCCGTCGCGGACCATCGCCGCCACCGCCCGCGCCGCGGCCGTCACCTCGCGGGCCTCGGTTCCCGCATCCCGACCGAGGTAGCCGTCCTCGACGTCGATGCGCAGGTCCTCGACCGGCTCGCGCTCGAGTTTGGCGGCGACACGGTCGCGGACCCGTGCCGCCAGGGTCTCGTCGTCGATCCCCATCGCCTCGGCGAACGTGGCGGCATCGGGTGCGTGGGTGGCGAGCAGGCGTCGTGCCTCGCGGCCCAGGTCGGTCACCAGCCCGGCATGGACGCGGTCGGCCGGGACGTAGAGGACCTGGACCGGCTGGCGGGTCGTGGGTGTGCCCGGCCAGCCGGCCGCTGCCTCGTCGTCGCCGGGACCGACGGGGGCCAGCAGCGCCTCGACCGTGTGGCCGTCGAGCCGCAGCCGTGTGGTGTCGTCACCCATGTCAGCTCCCGCGGTAGGTGCTGTAGCCATACGGGCTCAGCAGCAGCGGGACGTGGTGGTGTTCGTCGTCGGCGGTCACCGTGAAGGTCACGCTGACCTCCGGGTAGAACGTGGTCGACCCGTTGGCGGCCGCCCAGGCACCGGTCGCGAACGTGAGTCGGTAGGTACCGACCACCAGGTCCTCCCGGCTGACGAGGTCGCCGATCCGTCCGTCGGCATCCGTGTCCCGCTCGGTGAGCGCCGTCGCGTGGGTGTCGTCGAGGCGTTCGCACCGCACGCGCAGCTCGGCGGCCGGGCGGCCGGAGGCGGTGTCCAGGACGTGGGTCGACAGGCTCATGGGTGCTCCCGGATCATGGTGGTGGTGTCGGGGTCGGCATCGGGGATGGCGTGGTGGTCAGTGACGGACGCCGTGGCGCACCAGGTGCTCGAGTCGCAGGCGGGTGATCTCCCCCTGCTGCTCGGCGGCGATGCGACGTTCGGTGTCGGGATCGTTGCCGAGTCGTTCCTCGAGCGCCGCCAGCATCTGCTCGGCGCTGCGCCCGGCGGCGCGGATGAGGAAGACGTGCCCGAACCGCTCCTCGTAGATGCGGTTGCCGTCGTCGAGCGCGTCGAGCACCCGCTGGTCGGTGCCGTCGACGCCGGCCTGTTCACGTCGGGAGGCGGCCGAAGTGGACCGTTCACCGATGCGGGGATGTGCGGCGAAGGCCTCGAGGTGGTCGGCCGACCCGAGCCCGGACCAGACCTCGTCGGCCGCGGCCAGCAAGCCGTCGAGCGAGCCGAACGGGCGACGCGCCAGCATGCCGTCGACGAACCGTTCGGAACCGCAACACCCGAGCAGGTGCGCCCGCGCCGTGGTGGTCGGGGCCGCGTCCAGCATCGTGACCCCGTGCCGCCGCCAGCCGTCGTCGTCGATCGTGCCGAAGGCGCGCAGGCGGGCCACGCCGCCGTCGGGCTGGACCCGCAGGCGCAGGTGCGACACCGGGTCCGGGGCGTCGACGGTGAACAGGTGGCGGGCGTGCGGCTCGGTCGGGGCGGGTTCGACGAGCGTCGTCCAGGCCGCGTCATCGAGCGCGGACAGCGACGCACCGGGCGCGTGGATCCCGTCGATGACCACGCGGTGCGGGTGGTTGCCCTTGAAGTGGGTGGTGTCGAGTTCGAGGCGGTCGATCCGTCCCGTGGCGGCGAGCTCGAGCACCGCCCAGTCCTCACCGGGTCCACGTCGCCGGCGGGTCTCCCAGCCATCCGCCATGTCGCGGCTGTCGCCGACCATGATCAGGTTGTGTGGCGAGGAGAAGAACTCGTCCGAGCAGCCGATCGCCCGACCGCCGTTGACCGCGGCGGCCAGATCCAGCCGGCCGTGCGGATCGGCGGCGGCGTGCAGGTCGACCAGCGGGCAGCCGAGCACGCGCAGGCGTGCCACCCCACCGTCGGGGACGATGCCGAAGCGCACATGGGTCACCCGGGTGGTCGCATCGATGTCGAGCACCTGGCGGTCGTGCGGCCGGATGGCCGTGGTGTCGAGCAGGGGGAACCAGTCGGTGTCCCCGTCTGGAGCGCCGCCGTCGGTGCTGGCTCCCTCGAGGAAGCAGGCGGCCGGTGCATTGCCGCGGAAGTGGGTGGTGTCGACCACCAGGGCCTCGACGAGCCCGGCCACGCCGAGTCGGATGACGGCCGTGTCGACGCCCTCGTCGCGGCGCCGGCGGGTCTCCCAACCGTCCATGACCTTGCCACGGTCGTAGTAGGCGTCGACGTCGTAGACCGGTGGCGACGGATCGAGCAGCGCCTCCTTGGGCCCGAAGAACTCGTCGTTCGCCGCCAGCACCATGCCCCCGAGCCGCCGCGCCGCCAGGTCCATGGCGGCGCGGAAGCCCGGTTGGCTCTGGTCGGCGAACGCCGGACCGGCGGGTGCGAGCGCGTCGCTGGACGTCGCGACGGCACCCGGTGCCGGCTCGTGCGCACCCAGGTCGTGGGCGGCGTCGCGGGCGCGTGGCTGGGTGGGGCTGGTCACGGTGGTGTCGGCCTTCGCAGGTGGGGGACCCTCAGGTCGACGGCACGTGGCGCTGCAGACGCCCGGTGGCACCGGCGACGAGGTCACCGTCGGTGACGATCCGGCGGCCACCGAGGTGGACGCTGCGGACCGCGCCGTGCAGCGTGCGGCCGTGGTAGGGGGTGATGGGATGGCGGTGGGCGAGCATCGCCCGGTCGACGGTGGCGGTCGCGTCGGGGTCGAACACGACCAGATCCGCGTCGGCACCCACCACGATACGCCCCTTGTGGGGCAGTCCGGCGAGCTGCGCCGGGCCCGAGGCCATCCAGCGCACCAGATCCGTCAGCTCGGCTCCCCGCGCCCGGGCCGCGGTCCAGATCAGTCGGGGTCCGAGCTGGAGCGAGGCGATGCCACCCCAGGCGGCCAGGACGTCCCCGTCGTCGAGGTGCTTGTCCGCCGGGGTGGACGGCGAATGATCGCTGACGACCGCGTCGATCGCGCCGGCCCGCAGCGCGGTCCACAACGCGTCCCGATTGGCCGCGTCACGGATCGGCGGGGCGCACTTGTGGTCGACCGCGCCGGGCGGGATCGTGGCGGCGTCCAGCGTCAGGTAGTGCGGGCAGGTTTCGACGGTGAGCGGCAGCCCCTCGGCGCGGGCGGCCTGCAGCAGCTCGACGCCAGCCGCGGCCGACAGATGCAGGACGTGGGCGCGGGCACCGGTGTGGCGCACGGCGTCGATCAGCGCCCGGATGGCGGCCAGTTCGGCCTCCGGCGGGCGTGAGGCCAGCCAGCTGTCATGGGCGCGTGGGTCGGCGTCCGACGGGATCGGGTGGGCGGCCAGCACCGTCGGGTCCTCTGCATGGACGATGACCGGCAGGCCCGTCGGCGCCACCCGGGCCAGCACGTCGGTCAGCTGCTCCGGGGCGAACCCGCCGTACTCGGGCACGCCGGAGTCGCAGGTGAACACCTTGAACCCGCAGACGCCCGCGGCGGCCAGCGCGGGCAGGTGACCTTCGCTGCCGGGCACGATGCCGCCCCAGAAGGCCACGTCGACGTGACGGCGGCCCTCGGTGGCGGCGATCTTGGTGGTCAGCGCGTCGGGGTTCACGGTCGGTGGCAGCGAGTTCAGCGGCATGTCGACCACGGTGGTGATGCCGGCCAGTGCCGCTGCCCGCGTGGCGGTGTCGAAGCCCTCCCAGTGCGTGCGGCCGGGGTCGTTGATGTGCACGTGGCTGTCGACGAATCCGGGGAGCAGGGCCAGCTCGCCGACGTCGAGGTGGTCCGATGCGGCGATGTCCCCCACCTCACCGGCACCGGGGTCGAGGTCGTGGTCCGCGATCGCCGCGATCCGGCCGTCACGGACGACGACCGTCGCGGGGCGTTCCCCGTCGGGGGTGACCACACGGCGGCTGCGCACGACGAGGTCGGGGCCGTTCAGCGGGTACCCGCCAGCAGCCGGGTGAGCAGCTCGTCGCGGGCGCGGGCGACATCGACGTCGAGCGCGACGTCGGTCATCGCCACGTCGGTGGCCGGACGGGGTCGGACGTCGACCACGGTCATGCCCCGGGTGTGGGTCCCCGCGGTCTCGACGGTCACCGGCAGCCGGTGCGCGGTGACCAGGGTCGGGTCGATGACGACCGCCACGGCCAGCGCGTCGTGGACCGCGCACCGGCGTTCACCGTGGATACCGGCGTAGAAGTCGATGTAGAACGGCAGGATGCGCGCCGCGAACGCCGCGACGGGATCCGGGGACGCGGCCAGCCGGGCGACGTCGTCGTCGTCCAGTGTGAGTCGACTGGTGACATCCAGGCCGATCATGGTGCGCGGCACGTCGGCGGCGAACACGATGGCGGCCGCCTCCGGATCGGAGGCGATGTTCGCCTCGGCCCATGGGCCCCGGTTGCCGCCGGCCTGCGCCGAGCCGCCCATGACCACGATCCGGGCGAGTCGCCCGGTGAGCGTCGGGTCGCGGCGCAGCGCCAGTGCCAGGTTGGTCAGGGGCCCGACCGCGACCACCACGAGCGCACCGGCATGGTCGTGCGAGAGCCGCAGCAGCTGGTCGACCGCATGTTCACCGGAGGGGGCCCGGGACGGGTCCGGCTGGGCCGTGTCGCCCAGTCCGTCGTCACCGTGGACCCAGCGGGCATCACGATCCGGCTCGAGCAGATGACGGTCCGCGCCGGCGGCGACCGGCGTGTCGGCCGCGGCGACCTCGAGCACCCGCAGGGTGTTGCGCGTGGCGGTGGCGACGTCGACGTTGCCGAGCACCGTGCCGACACCGACCAGGTCGATCGCCGGGGATCGCGCGGCGAGCAGCAGCGCGATGGCATCGTCGATGCCGGTGTCGACGTCCATGAGGACCGGGGTCGTCACGGGTGGGTTCACGCCTCTGAACCGGTCGGGCCCGCCGCACCGCTGGCGACCCGGATCTGACGACGCGAACGGTCCGCCGTCGTGAACGGCTCCCACAGCGTGCGCCCGTCGTCGACGTGGCGCTGCACCCCGGCGATGCGGGCGCCGGTGGCGGCGTCGAAGACGTGCACGCGCCCACCGTCGGCGATGAACAGCTCCGTGCGTTCGTCCGGGTCGAGCATGATGTGGGTGTCACGACGCAGCAGCTGCACCCGGTGACCGGCGGTGTCGACGTTGTAGAGCGTCTCCGAGCCGAGCGGTTCCGCGGTCAGGCACTGGGCCCCGCCGAGCCGACCGTCGGTCTCGGCACCGTCCGGGGTGATCGACGGGTCGCGGAAATCGAGGTCCTCGGGTCGGACGCCCAGCACGATGCCCTCGGGCGAGCCGGCCTCCAGCGCGCCGGCGAGGGAGCGTCCGCCGTCACCGTCGATGGTCAGCTGCCAGCCGTCGGCGACGAGGTGGGCCCCATCGGCATCCGTGCGCACCTCGCCGGGCAGCAGGTTCATCGCGGGGCTCCCGATCGTCTTGGCGACCGGGATGTTGGCCGGGGTGAGGTAGACCTGTTGCGGGGTGCCGATCTGCGCGATCAGGCCCTCGTGCATCACGACGATCCGATCGCCCATCGTCATGGCCTCGACCTGGTCGTGGGTCACGTAGACCGAGGTCGAGCCGACCGCCCGCTGGATGCGCTTCAGCTCGGAACGCATCACCACCCGCAGCCGGGCGTCGAGGTTGGACAGCGGCTCGTCGAGCAGCAGCACCTTGGGGTTGCGCACGATGGCGCGACCGAGCGACACGCGCTGCTGCTGACCACCGGAGAGTTCCCCGGGCCGCTTGTCGATGTGCTCGGTGAGCTCCAGCATCTCGCCGACCTCGGCGACCCGGCGTCGGACCTCGTCGCGGGCCACGCCCTCGGACTCGAGCGGGAACGACATGTTCTCGCGGGCGGACTTGTGCGGGTACAGCGCGAAGTTCTGGAACACCAGCGCGACCCCGCGCTTGGAGGGGTGCACCCGGTTGACCAGGACGTCGTCGACGTAGATCTCGCCCGAGGTGACCCGTTCCAGGCCGGCGATCATCCGCAGCGTGGTGGTCTTGCCGCACCCGGACGGGCCCACCAGCACCATCAACTCACCCGGCTCGATCCGCAGGTCGACGCCGCGCACCGCCTGGATGTCGGTGCCGTAGGTCTTGACCAGTTCCCGGGTCTCCACCGAGGTCGACATGGTTATCCCTTCGCGCCGCTGAGTGCGACGCCCTTGACGAAGTGCTTCTGACCGACGAGGAACATGATGACCAGCGGCACGATGGCCATCAACACGGCGGCCATCAGCAGCGTCCACTGCACGCCGTCCTGGCCCACGAAGTCCGCCAGACCGGTCTGGACCACCTTCATGTCCGATGACGAGGTCATGACGAGCGGGACCAGGAACTCGTTCCACACGGCCGTGAAGTTGAACATCGCGATGACCGCGAGCGCCGGCTTGGCGTTGGGTAGGTAGATCTTCCAGAAGATGGCGAACTCGTGCGCCCCGTCCATGCGGGCGGCCTCGACGAGGTTGTCGGGCAGCATCTTCATGAACTCGCGCATCAGGTAGGTGCCGTACGCGGTCGCGAGGAACGGCAGGATCAGCGCGGGGTAGCTGTCCAGGATGCCGCTGCCGCCCGAGCCGAACACGTCGTTGCCGCCGGCGAAGGGCACGGAGCGGAACATGATGAACAGTGGGACGATGGTGACGTGGACGGGCACCATCAGGGTGATCAGGATCAGCATGAACATCGGGGTCCGGCCCGGGAAGCGCATCTTGGCGAACGCATAGCCGGCGAGCCCGTCGATGAACACGATCGCGATCGTCGACACGCTCGCGATGATGAACGAGTTGACCAGGTAGCGCCCGAAGTTGGTCACCTCGAACACGCGCGCGAAGTTGCTCCATTGCGGGGCGTCGGGGATCAGCACCGGCGGCCACTGGAAGACCTCGCCCGGGGTCGACAGCGACACGGTCACGATGATCATGAACGGTGCCAGCACCACGGCACCCAGACCGATCAGCGTGACGTACAGCAGGCCGCGCCGTGCCCGGCGGACACCCGGATTGGTGGTGAAGTCGTCGTCGACCGCGCTCATCGGATCCCCCTCACCGCTTGCCCGGGCGGAGCTGGCCGCTCCACCACAGGACGCCGACCGACAGCACCATGATCATCAGGAACAGGATCACGGCGACCGCGGCGGCATAGCCCATGGAGAACGAGATGAACGCCTGGTCGAAGATGAACAGCACCGTGGTGTAGGTCGAGCGGCCCGGTCCACCGCCGGTGAGGACCACCACCTGGTCGAACACCTGCAGGTTGAAGATCATCCCCGTGACGAACACGAACATCGTCGTGGGCAACAGCAGCGGGAACGTCACCTCGCGGAAGCGTCGGAACGCCGACGCCCCGTCCATGATGGCGGCTTCCTTGAGGTGGGTGGGGATGCCCTGCAGCCCGGCCAGGAAGATGACCGTCGAGTAGCCGAGTTGGCGCCAGATCCCGATGCCGATCAGGGCCGGCAGCGCCTGGGTCGGGGAGTTGAGCAGCGGTTGCCGTGGGAGACCGAACTGCGTCAGCAGGTAGTTCAGGGGACCGAACGCCGGGTTCATCAGGTACAGCCACGCCACACCGATGGCGACCCAGGAGGCGACCTGCGGCATGTAGAACACGGTCCGGAAGATCGACATGCCCTGCAGCTTCTTGTCGAGCATGACCGCGATGCCCAGTGACAGCGCCGTGGCCGGGATCACCGTGCCGAGCGTGTAGATGATGGTCACCCGGAACGAGGTCAGTGCCCGGGCGTCGCTCATGAGCCGGACGTAGTTGTCGAAGCCGGTGAACTCGGGCGGCTGGAGCAGCGAGTACTCCGTGAAGCTCAGGTAGCCGGCGTAGACGACCGGCGCGACCTTCAGCACCAGGAACAGCAGCATCACCGGAAGGGTCAGGTACAGGCCCCAACGGGCTTCACCGGGGGTGACCCAGTCGCCGCGCGGCGGCTTGGACGCAGGTGCCCGTTGGAGTCCCAGCACGTGAGCGGTCCCTTCGTCGGAACAAGGCGTCGCGAAGCGTCGCATCGAACAGGTGCGGGCGCCCGCGGGCGCCCGCACCTGGTGACTCGGGTGATCAGTCGAAGGTGGTGAAGGGCACCCCGGACCGATCGATGATCTCGGACTGGACCTCGTCGGCCGCACGGTCCATCACGGCCTGCGGGTCGCTGCCGGTCAGCAGCTCCTCGATGTAGGACTGCATGATCGAGTCGTACTCCCCGAAGTTCGGGTGGACCGGCTCGGAACGACCGGCCTCGACCGCCAGTTCCCGGTAGCGACCGATGAACGGGTTGGTGTCGAAGTAGGGGTTGTCGTCCGAGACGTTCGACGCGGGGATCTGACCACTCAGGCCGGCGAACCGGACGATGTTCTCCTCGTCGAGCACGAAGTACCTGATGACCTCGGCGGCGGCCGCCGGGTTGTTCGCCTGCGAGGTGACCCCGATGACGTTCGCGCCGAGGTTCAACGTGGAGGCCTCGCCGTCGCCGGACGGACCCGACGGCACGCGGATCAGTCGCCCGATCTCCGCGGAGTACAGGTCGGGGAACTCCTCCGCCCAGTCGCGGAACGCGAAGTTGTTGTAGACCATCGCGGTCTGGCCCTGGCCGAGCCCGATGTTGTCGGCCTCGATGGCACCGAGCTGGTCACAGCACTGCGACAGCTCCTGGAAGAACGCGGCCGCCTCGACACCCTCGGGCGAGTTGAAGGCCACCTCGGAACCGTCGGCGCTGAACTGCGTGGCACCGTTGGCCTCGAGCAGCGAGAAGAAGAAGCCCGTCTTGTTGAACCCGAACGACGACGAGTAGAAGCCGAGCTGGTCGTCGGTGGTCGCGCCCTGCGCCCACTCGAGCAGTTCGTCCCAGTCCGCGGGCTCGGTGTCCGGGTCGAACCCGGCCTCCTCGATGAGGTCCGCGCGGTAGCTGAGCGCACTGGCACCGAACCACATCGGGATCATCGACCAGGTGCCGTCGTAGGTGGTCAGGTCGACGGTCGCCGGGACGAAGTCGGCCTCGTTGAAGAACTCGCCGTGGTCGGCGAGGATGCCCCGTTCGGCGAAACCACCGACGAGGTTGGAGAAGCCGAAGATGATGTCGGGCAGGGTGCCACCGGCGGCCGCCGTGGCGATCTCCTGCTGGTAGGTGTCCCAGTTGGTGATCTCGTAGTCGACCGTGATGCCGGTCTCCTCCTCGAACGCCGGCAGGATGTCCTCGAGCACCGCGCCGTGCGAGTCGGGCGTGCCGTTGAACCACATCGTCACGGTCTCGCCGGCGAAGTCGCCGCTCGGCTCCGCGTCGACGCCGTCGTCACCCGACGCGTCGAGGTCCTCGTCGAGGTCCTCGACGGGGTCGTCGCCGGGTTCCGGTCCGTCCGCCGTGTCGTCGGCACCGCAGGCGGCGAGCACCAGGGCCAGGGCGACCGCCGGCGCGAGATAGCTCGCGAACTTCCTCATCTTGACTCCTCGGACATCGGGCTCGTCACCGGCCTCGGTCAACGGGGACGAGGGCCGGCCTCGGGGTGCGGCGCGCAGGCGGACCTGGCGGGAACGAGGGCGATAGTTGTCTGACAACCCTCCGTCTGGCACGGTAGAGACGGTCGCCCGTCGAGGTCAAGGGCGGCGTGTTACATCGGGATGAAACTCCCCGCACCCGGGCGCGCCTCCGTGTCGGGGTGTCGCTCGACGACCTGCGAAGGACCCCGCCCGTGACCGTCCAACGTCTCAACGCCGCCCATGTGCTCACCCAGGACACCGCGCGACGCTGGCTGACACCCGGGTCCGTGGAGATCGCCGACGGCCGCGTGGCCGCGGTCGGGACACCCGACGAGCTCGGCCCGCCGGCCGACACCACCGAGGTGGTGGACCTGCCCGGCGTGCTGCTGCCCGGCTTCGTCGACACCCATGCGCACACCCCGATGGTCCTGCTGCGCGGTGCCGGCGAGGGGCTGCCGGTCGACCGGTGGCTGACCGAGGTCATGTGGCCGCGCGAGGCCCGACTGACGCCCGAGGACATCGGTTGGGGCATGCGGCTCGGCGGTGCCCAACTGCTCGCCGGCGGCATCACGACGTCGGTGGAGATGTACTTCGCCCCCGACGCGATGGCCGACGCGGCACGCGAGGTCGGTCTGCGCACCATGATCGCGCCGCCGCTGCTGGTCAGCGAGGAGCTCGAGGCGACGATCGGGAGCTGGGAGCAGCAGCTCGAGCGAATCGTCGCGTTCGCGGCCGCGAACCGTGATGACGAACTCATCGACGGCGTGATCGGTCCGCATGCGGCCTACTCCGTGCCCGAGGTGCCCCTGCGCGAGGCCGGTCGCCTCGCCGCCGCCGAGGATCTGCTGCTGCACCTGCACGTCGCCGAGGGCGAACACGAGGGCGACGCGATCCGCGCCGAGCACGGGATGAGCGTGCCGCGGTGGTTGGAGCATCTCGGGGTGCTCGAGGCCCGGGTGCTCGCGGCCCACGGGGTGTGGTTGGACACCGACGACATCGCGGTGTTCGCCGCGCACGGCACCGCGGTGGCGCACTGCCCGTGCTCCAACGGCAAGCATGCATCCGGTCTGGCCCCGGTCACCGAGCTGCGCCGGGCGGGTGTGGCGGTCGGGATCGCGACGGACGGTCCGGCGTCGCACGACCGGCTGGATCTGTTCGCCGAGATGCGCGCCGCCATCCACCTGGCTCGGCTGCGGGAACGGGACGCCGCCGTCATGGGGCCCGAGGACGCGCTGGCGATGGTCACCTCGGAGGCGGCCCGGGCGCTCGGGCGCGACGACGTCGGGGCGATCGAGGTGGGTCGGCGCGCCGATCTGCAGCACGTCGCCATCGACGGGCTCGGTCCCGTGGTGGAGCCCGGGGATCTGCTCACCCATCTGGTGTGGAGCGGGTCGCCGGACCTCGTCCACGACGTGTGGGTCCAGGGTCGACGGGTGGTCGAGGGTGGCGCGGTCGTGACCGTCGACGTGGTGCGGGCGACGGCGGAGGTCACGGAGCGCGCCCGCCGCATCGCGCACGCCTGATGGCCGAGCTGACGCCCGCGACGGTCACCGACCTCCTCGGGCTCGAGCCGCTGCACCACGAGGGTGGGGCCTACCGTCGGACCTGGGGCGACGCCCACGGCACGGTCATCTACTTCCTGCTCGCAGCCGACGACGCCTCCGCGTGGCACCGCCTGCCGGGGGTCGAGGTGTGGCACCACTACCTCGGTGATCCCGTCCGGCTGCTGTTGCTCACCCCCGACGGCGCGGCCCACGAGCACATCCTGGGCCCGGACCTCGTGGCCGGCCAACGCCCGCAGGTGGTCGTCGAGGCCGGCGTGTGGATGGCGGCGATCTCGACCGGGACGATGAGTCTGATGGGGACCACCATGGCTCCCCCCTACGACCAGGCCGGGTTCGAGCTGGCGGATCCGCGCGCGCTGGCGGCGAGTCATCCGCAGGCCCGGGACGCCATCGTCGAGGTGGCGGCGCGCTCGGCGGAGGTGCTCCGCGCCGCGGGCTTCGGTCCGCCGGATCCCCCGTGAATGCCGGACCCCGCGTGCGTGGGGCGTCGGCGGTCCGACGCCCGGTGGTCGCGGTCAGCCGTTGCGATCCAGGGCCGGCTCCAACCGCGCCCCGGGCGCGACGGTGTCGAGCCGTTCACCCCGATCGAGCCGGATCACCCGACGGTCGGTGACGATCGCCGTGACCAGGGCCGCCGGGGTGACGTCGAACGCGGGGTTCAGCGCGGGCGTGTCGGGCGTGGCGATGGGCGTGCCACGCACGGCGACGACCTCGTCGGGACCGCGGTCCTCGATGGTGATCTCGGCTCCCGTGGCCGTGTCCGGGTCGACGGTGGACTCGGGTGCGACGACCAGGAAGGGGACCCCGGCGTGTCGCGCGGCGAGCGCGAGGGCCAGGGTGCCGATCTTGTTGGCCGCCGACCCGTCCCGGGTGATGCGGTCGGCCCCGACCAGCACGACGTCCGCACCGCCACCGGCCAGCACGGCCGCGGCCGCACTGTCGACCAGCAGCCGGTGCGGCGCACCCATGCGGGCCAGCTCCCAGGTCGTCAGCCGGCCGCCCTGCAGCAACGGGCGGGTCTCGAGCGGTAGTGCCTCGATGAGCTGACCGCGTTCGTGCAGTTCCTGGATGACGGCCAGCGCCGTGCCCCGCTCCACGCAGGCCAGGCCGCCGGTGTTGCAGATGGTCATCGCCCGGCCGGGCAGCGTCGCGAGTTCGGCGACGAGGTCGGCGCCACGCATCCCCATCGACCACGACGCCGCCACCTCGTCGTCGCGCAGGTCGTGCGCCGCGGCGAGCACGGCCTCGAACCCGTCGGCGACCGCCGCGTGGGCGAGTCCGACGCCACGGGCCAGGTTGACGGCCGTGGGTCGCGCGTCGCGGATCGCGGCCACGGCGTCGTCGAACGCGGCGCGGTCGGTCGACGGGTCGTGGTGGTGCATGGCCAGCGCGACGCCGTAGGCGCCGGCGACCCCGAGCGCCGGGGCCCCCCGGACCGCGAGTCGGGCGATCGCATCGACCAGCGTCGGCACGTCGACGATGCGCAGGATCCGTTCCTGCTGAGGCAGCAGGGTCTGGTCGATCAACTCGACCGCACCGTCAACCCAGTCGATGGTTCGTCGCACGCCACGGCCCTGATCTGCGGTCCGCCGGTGCCCGACCGGGTGTCGGCGCGCCGGCATCGACCGGTCCGCACCGGTCATCCACGAGTTGTCTGACAACTCAACCTACTGGTGGCGTCCCGACCGGGTCAACCACGTCGCGGTCAGCGGGTGCGGATCAACGAGAACTGGAACCGACCCTCGAGGTAGTAGGTCCGCGACCACGCGATCGGTCGGTCCTCGATGGACCGGTGCACCTGGTCGAGCAGGATGTAGAGCGCATCGGTCGGACGCCGGCCCCAGCCGATGTCGGTACCGGTGGCCGCGTGCACGGACGACACGGCCCAGGCGACGTCGATGCCGGCACCGGCGAGCAGCCGGTAGAGCGACCCCTGCACCGTGGTCGGGTCGAAGTCGGGTCCGAACGCCGCGATCGGCAGCACGTCGTAGGAGAACGCGACGGGCTGGCCGTCGGCGGTCAGTGCCCGCTCGGTGCGCAGCACCTCGTCGCCCACGTCGATCCGGAGTCGTTCGGCCTCCACGTCGTCGGCACCGTGGACCTCGCGGCTGCGGTAGGTCATCGCCGGGACCCCGCCGGAACGCTCGATCGTGGCGGTCATGGAATCGAGGTGGCGCAGATCCGCGTGGATCTCGGGCGGTGCCCCGGTCGCGAAGGTCCCGGCCCCGTGGCGGGTGGTGGTCAGCCCTTCGCTCTCGAGCGCCTGCAGGGCCGTGCGGATCGTGGCGCGCGAGACGTCGTAGGCCTTGGCGAGCGCATGTTCACCGGGCAGCTTCGTCCCCGGTTCCCATTCGCCGTCCCGCAGCCGCCGACGCAGATCGTTGGTCGTCCGCTCCGACAGGCTGCGCACCACCGTCCCCGTGTCGCCGCCGGCACCGTGCGAGCCACCGATGGGGGCGGGACCACGGGACATCGACGCTCCTCGCGACGGGCAGGCGCGCGACGCTAGCAGCGCCTGCTGGCCCGACCCGGTGCACCCCGGGCCTAGGGTGGCACCCGGCGATCGGCATGGACGGTCGGCAGCATCGAGGAGGCGACGTCGTGGGCGAACTCACCGGCGCGGTCGTCGCGATCACGGGCGCGACCGGCGGTCTCGGTCGGGGGATCGCCGCCGCGTTCGCGGACGCCGGTGCCCGCCTGGTCCTGCCCTACCGGACCCGACCGCCCGAGCCGGTGTCGGCGGCGGTGGAGCAGGTCACGGTGCAGGTCGATCTCACCGACGTGGATGCCCCCGACCGCATCATCGGGGCGGCCGTGGACGCGTTCGGCCGGCTGGACGTGCTGATCAACAACGCCGGTCTGCAGCCGTTGGCCGCTCTGGCCGGGGTCACCGATGACGAGTGGCGCTCGATGATGGCGGTCAACGTGGAGGCCGTGCACCGCCTCACCCGGGCCTTCGCCGCACACCGCGCTGCGCTGGGCGGCGAGGACGCTGGTGGTGTGGAGCCCGGTGGTGCAGAGCCCGGTGGTGCGGTGGTGAACATCGCCTCGATCGAGGGGCACGAGCCCGCGCCGATGCACGGGGTCTACGCCACCTCGAAGGCCGCCCTGCGCATGTACACACGAGCGGCGGCCCAGGAGTTCGGGCGGCTCGGCCTGCGGGTCAACACCGTGTCGCCCGGCCTGATCGACCGTCCGGGGCTCGCCGCGGACTGGCCGGACGGGGTCGCACGCTACCGGGCCGCCGCGCCGTTGGGTCGGCTCGGGCAGCCGCGCGACGTCGGGGAGGCATGCGTGTTCCTGGCCTCACCGCGTGCCGGTTGGATCACCGGCGCGGAGCTGGTCGTCGACGGTGGTGTGCGGGCTCGCCCGACCTGGTGACCGGGCCTCACCCCGCGTCGGACACCAGGGCGTCGAGCGCGATGCCCAGCATGGCCTCCTTGGCCCGCCGGACGACGTCGCGGTCGGGGTCGTAGTCGGCCATGTCGGCCGCGTTGGCCAGCAGGTTGCCGTCGGTCGCGAAGATCCCACCGGCCGCCGCCCCGTGGAGGCTGGCGATCACGAGCAGCGCGGCGAATTCCATCTCGATGGCCTTGGCACCGGCTGCGGCGAACACCGGCCAGCCCGGCATGTCGGGCAGCGGGCTCGGGAAGAAGTTGGCGGCCGTGTGGATGACGCCGACGTGGCTGTTCAGCTCACTCGCCGCCGCGAGCCGGGCGAGTTCCAGGGTCAGTGCTGGATCGGCTGCGGCCGGCCAGGCCAGGGGCAGGAGTCGGTCCGTCAGGCCGTCGTCGCGCACGGCGGCCGTTCCGACGACCAGGTCGCCGTCGACGACGTCGTGCTGCAGGCCGCCGCACGTCCCGGCCCGCACGAAGCGCCGGACCCCGGCCCGCGCGAGTGCCTCGAAGCAGACCGCGGCACCGCCGGCACCCACCCCGTGCGAGGCGACCGTCACCTCGACGCCGGCGTGCACCCCGACGACGGTGACGTACTCGCGGCTCCGGCCGATCTCGCGCACGTCGGTCATGAGGGCCGCCACGTCGTCCACACGGTTCGGGTCCCCGACCACCAGGCAGTGCTCGGTGACCTCTGCCGGGCGGACCCCGAGGATCCCGGTCGGACGGTCGTCGGTGCTCGGCTCGGACACGGTGTGGCCTCCGGTCGGGTCAGGGTCGGTCGGGTCAGGGTCGGTCACGTCAGGGTCGGTCACGCCGACAGGTCGCGGCGCAGTTGCTCCAGACGCCGGTCGACGTCGTCGAGTTGCGCGCGGGTGAGCAGCTGCGGTGTTCCCGCCGCGCTGGCCCGCAGGTAGATCTCGCACAGCCACTCGAGCGTGCGGGCCCGGTCGGCGGCCTCCTGCAGCGTCGCACCCGTCGTCACGGCACCGTGGTTGGCCATGATCACCGCGCTCCGTGAGGTCAGCGCCTCGTTGACGTTGGCGGCGAGTTCGGCCGTCCCGAACGTGGCATAGGGGGCGACGCGTGGTGGGCCGCCGAGCAGTTCCACGTAGTAGTGGATGGCCGGCAGCTCGGTGACCAGCGTGGAGACCGCGGTGGTGCACGGTGCGTGGGTGTGCACGATCGCCCTGGGGCCGTGGGCCGCGTGGACGGCGAGGTGCAGTTGCCACTCGGAGGTCGGGACCCGCTGGCCGGCCAAGCGGCTGCCGTCGGCACCGAGCAGCACCATGTCGTCGGCGGTGGCCTCGTGGTAGGGCAGGCTCGATGGCGTGACGAGCAGCCCGTCGTCCACGGCGACACTGAGGTTGCCGGCGGTGCCCACGATGAGCCGCTCGTCGACCAGCGCGCGGGCGTGGTCGACCAGGGACCGGCGGGCGTCACCGGCGACGGTCGGGTGGTCGGGATCTCGGGTGGGCACGGTGGTGTCCTGCTCGCTCAAGCGTCGTAGGTCTGGATGCGACGACCATGGCTGACGTCGGTGAGCGCCGCCACCTCGTGGTCGACCTCGTCGAGCAGTGCCGGCAGGTCGATGGTGGTGTGGCGTCCGTCGTGGAACAGCACGCGGCCGTCGACGATCGTGGTCCGTACGTCGCTCGCCCGCACGCTGTGCACGAGTGCCGCGGCCACGTCGTGCAGCGGCCGGACGTGCGCGCCGCCGAGATCGACGAGCGCCACATCGGCCCGGGCCCCGACCGCGAGTCGTCCGAGCTCGCCGCGACGGTCGAGTACCGCGGCGCTCTGTTCGGTCGCGTGGTGCAGCGCCCGGAACCGGGTCATCCAGGTGGGGTCGTGTTCGTGGTCCTTCTGGATCAGGGCGGTCAGCCGCAGACTCTCCCACACGTCCAGCGTGTTGTGGATCGCGGCTCCGTCGGTGGCGAGGCCAACCGGGACGCCCGCCTCGGTCAGTGCCCGGATCGGCGTGGTCGACCAGGCCGCCTTGAGGTAGCCCTTGGGTGAGCTGGCCACGCCGATCCGATCGGCGTGCGCGGCCAGGGTGGCGAGATCCTGGTCGACGATGCCGGTGCCATGCGCGATCAGCACCCCGGCGTCGAGCACCCCGGTCCGGCGCAGTACCTCGATCGGGGTGACGCCGTGCGCGGCCAGGCTGGCGTCGGTCTGGTCGCGGGACTCGGCCGCGTGGAGGTGCAGTCGCAGCCCGTGCGCGCGGGCCTGCTCGGCGGCCGCCGTCAGGTCGTCGTCGGTGACGGTGTAGGTCGCATGGGGGGCGAGGCTGGTCGTGATCCGCCCGTCACCGTCTCCGCCGCGGCGCAGTGCGAAGTCCAGTGAGCGCGCCAGCCCGTCGGCTCCGTCGGTGGAGAAGAAGGCGCTGCCGAGATCGGCCCGTAGCCCGCAGGCGACCACGACGTCGGCGACCTCGTCCATCGCGAAGTAGTGGTCCGCGAAGGTGGTCACGCCCGCGGCGATCATCTCGGCACACGCCAGCTGCGCGCCGAGCCGGACCAGTGCCGGGGTCAGGTTGGACTCCATCGGCCAGATCAGGTCGTTGAACCACGACTCGATGGTCACGTCCTCCGCGACGCCGCGCAGCAGCACCATCGGCGCGTGGGTGTGGGTGTTGATCAGCCCGGGCACCGCCAACCGGCCGGTCGCGTCGATGCGCTCCACCGCATCGAGGTGGCCCACCTCGTCGCTCGGTGTGATCGCCGCGATCGCCCCCTCGCGGCAGACGATGGTCCGGTCGCGCAGCACCTCGAGTCCGGTCGGTGTCACGTCCGTGAGGACGTCGGCGTGCTCGATGAGCAGCTGGGCCGGTGCATCGACGTGGTCGTCGGTCGAGGCCATGGGTGATCCTGTTCGACGTGGGGCTTGACGGGTCCCGGGCAGCCTTCCACACTCCGATCGAGTTGTCAGACAACTGTGCGGCTCGGCGTTCGGATCCACCGCTCGCCGGGCCCGGATCCCGCGTAACCGTCGGGATACATCCGGGCGGTAGCTTCCGGCGACCCGATCAGTAGGTCCGGGTCGGCGTTTCCAGGTTCGAGTTCCCGCGTCCCCGAGTCCGAGTGCCCAAGGAGGCCCGCGTGCCCATCGCCCGTCCCCGCGAGCTCGAGGACGCACTGGCGTTCCTCGCCGCGACGCCGGACGCCGACGTCCTGGCCGGCGGTACCGACGCCCTGGTCGAGATCAGCTTCGATCACCGTCGGCCCGAGCACGTCCTGGCACTGCGCCGCATCGAGGAGCTGCGCGCCCACGCGGTCGATGACGACGGGATCACGCTGGGTGCGATGGTCACCTACCGCGGGGTCGAGCACGCCCTCGCCGCCGACGCCCCGGGCCTCGCGATGGCCTCACGCACGGTCGGTTCGCCCCAGATCCGCAACGCCGGCACGATTGGCGGCAACCTCGGCACGGCCAGTCCCGCGGGCGACGCGCTGCCCTGGCTGCTGGCGATGGACGCCGAGGTGGAGCTCGCCTCGGTCCGCGGACGACGCCGGGTGCCGCTCGGCGCGTTCCTGACCGGGCCGAAGCGCACCGACCGGGCCGACGACGAGCTGATCGTCGCGGCGCATGTGCCACGCATCCGTGGGCCGCAGCACACCGCGAAGCTCGGGCCCCGCAATGCCATGGTCATCTCCGTCGCCTGCGTCGCGGTGGTCGTCGACACCGATGCCCGCCGGGTGCGGATCGGCATGGGTTCGGTCGGGCCGACCGCGATGCGGGCCCCGGAGGCCGAGGCGACGGTCAGCGCGGCGATCGACTGGGATGCCCTGGTGGCCGACGACGAGGCGATCGCCGCATTCGGCCGCGACTGCGCGGCGGCGGCTCGACCGATCGACGACCACCGCAGCAGCGCCGACTACCGCCGTCACGCCATCGGTGTGCTCGCCAGCCGGGCGCTGCGCCGGTGCCTGAGCGCATGAGTCCCGAGCGTCTGCGAGCTGCGTCCGTGTTCGACATGTGCGTCCTGCGTGTGAGTCCTGTGTGCACGAGTGAGGTTGCCTGCCATGAGTGAGACCGAACTGACCGAGACCTACGCCCTGCGGATCAACGACCGCGACCGGGAGGTGACGGACGCCTGGATCGGTGAGAGCCTGCTCTACGTCCTGCGTGAGCGGCTCGGCCTGCCCGGCGCGAAGAACGCCTGCGAGCAGGGCGAGTGCGGCTCGTGCTCGGTGATGATGGACGGGGTGCTGGTCAACAGTTGCTGCGTGCTGGCCGCCGACGCGGTCGACGCGGACGTGCGCACGGTCGAGGGGCTCGCCCCCGACGGGGAGCTGACCGACGTGCAGCAGGCCTTCCTCGACGCCGGTGCGGTGCAGTGCGGCTTCTGCATTCCGGGTCTGATCGTGTCGGTCCACGACCTGCTCGATCACGACCCCGCGCCGAGCGAACTCGAGGTACGGGAGGCGATCAGCGGCAACCTGTGCCGCTGCACCGGCTACGGCCGCATCCTGCAGGCCGTGTCGGACGTCGCCGCCTCGCGACGCGCGGACGGCGTCGCGGGGGGTGGCGCATGACGGCCCGGACCGCGCCGAGCGCGTCGACCACCGCGCCGCCGACCACGACCACCACCCACTCCTCGGGTCCGGTCCGCGACGGACTCGGCACGTCCGCCGACCGTCCCGACGGCACCCCGAAGGTCACCGGGGCGTTCGCGTTCTCCTCCGACCTGCACGACCGGCACATGCTGTGGGGTCGCACGCTGCGCAGCCCGCACGCCCATGCCCGGATCGTCTCCATCGACACCTCCCGGGCCGCGGCGATCCCCGGGGTCGCGGCGGTCCTGCTCGCCCGTGACGTCCCCGGCAAGGCCACCTTCGGGCTCGAACACGCCGATCAGCCGGTGCTCGCGAGCGAGGTCGTGCGCTACCAGGGCGAGGCGGTCGCCATCGTCGCCGCCGAACACCCGGAGATCGCGTTGCGGGCGGTCAGGGCCATCGACGTGGTCTACGAGGAACTGCCGCTGCTCGTCGACGCGGCCGAGGCGATGACCGCCGAGCCGATCCACCCGGACGGCAACGTCTTCCGCCACCTGCCGCTCCGGCACGGGAACGTGGACGCCACCGCGGACGTGGTCGTCGAGGGTTCCTACGAGGTCGGGATGCAGGACCAGGCCTTCCTCGGCCCGGAGTCCGGCCTGGCCCTGCCGACCGACGACGGCGGCGTCGAGCTGTTCATGTCGACCCAGTGGCTGCACGTCGACCGCGACCAGGTCGCGGCCTGCCTGGCCCTACCGGCCGATCAGGTCCACATGACGCTCGCCGGGGTCGGCGGCGCGTTCGGTGCCCGCGAGGACGTCAGTCTGCAGGTCCACGTCAGCCTGCTCGCACTCACCACCGGTCGCCCGGTCAAGATGCTGTACTCGCGTGAGGAGAGCTTCCTCGGGCACGTGCACCGCCACCCCGCCCGCATGCACTACCGCCACCACGTCAACCGCGACGGCACGCTGGTCAAGGTGGAAGCGGAGTTGCTGCTCGACGGCGGGGCGTACGCGTCGTCGTCGAACGCCGTCATCGCCAATGCCGTGTGCTTCGCGGCCGGTCCCTACCGCGTCGAGGCAGCGGTCATCGACGGTCGGGTGGTCCGCACCAACAACCCACCCTGCGGTGCGATGCGCGGGTTCGGGGTCGTGCAGGTCTGCTTCGCCCACGAGAGCCAGATGGACCGGGCGGCGGCCGCCATCGGCATGGACCCGGTCGAGTTCCGGCTGCGCAACGCGCTCAAGCCCGGCGACGCCATCATCACCGGTCAGCGCATCACCGGCACCGCGCCCGTCAAGGAGGTCATCGAGGCCTGTGCGGCCCACCCGCTCCCGCCCGAGCCGACCGAGGACGAACCGGCCATCGCCCTGCCCGGTGGCGCGGGCCTGACCAGCGAACGGCGCGACGTCCGGCGTGGCACCGGGTTCGCCGTCAGCATCAAGAACCTGATGTTCTCGGAGGGGTTCGACGACTACTCCACCGCCGCGGTGCGGCTCGAACTCGGCGCGAACGACGAACCGCTCGCCACCGTCCACAGTGCCTGCGCCGAGGTGGGCCAGGGCTTCGTGACCCTGGCGCAGCAGATCACCCGGTCCGCGCTCGGGGTCGAGCAGGTCGTGCTGCACGCCGCCGACACCGGCGTCGGCTCGGCGGGCTCCACCTCGGCGTCGCGGCAGACGTGGATGTCGGGTGGGGCCGTGCAACTCGCCTGCGACGCCGTGCGGGTCCAGCTGCTCGACCGTGCGCGGGCCCGGCTCGGGGTCCCGAACGAGCCGCTGGAGCTCGAACCGGGCCGGGTGGTCGATCCGGCCACCGGTGCCGACGTGCCGCTGGTCGACCTGCTGCGTGACGGGGCGCTCAGTGCGACCGAGGAGCACCACCATGCCCCCACCATGCCGCTCGACGAGAACGGTCAGGGTGACGCGCACGTGTCGTTCGCCTTCGCGGCGCACCGCGCGACGGTGGACGTCGATCCGGAGCTCGGCCTCATCCGGGTGCTGCAGGTCGCGACCGCCCAGGACGTCGGCCGCGTGCTCAATCCGCGGGCGGTCATCGGCCAGCTCGAGGGCGGGATCGCCCAGGGTGTCGGGCTGGCGGTGATGGAGGAGATCCTGGTCGTCGACGGGCTGGTCAAGAACCCGTCGTTCACCGACTACCTCATCCCCACCGCACTCGACATGCCGACCGTCGTCGCCGAGGTGATCGAACAGCCCGAGCCGGGGGCGCCGTTCGGCGCGAAGGGCGTCGGCGAGCCGCCGACGATCTCCTCCACCCCGGCGGTCGTCGCCGCGATCCGCAACGCGACCGGCTGTGCCCTGCCGCGCGTGCCGGTCCGCGCACACGACATCGCGCTCGACCCGGAGCGGCCCGAACCCGGTCTGGCCTGAGCAGCCGGCCACCGACCGACGCCACGATCGAGCCGGCCTCGACGGCCCCGCCGGGTGTGGGCCCTCGCGCCCGGGCCCTCACGCCGTGAGCCGCATCGGTGCGCCGGGAACCTCGTCGCGTGTGCGCTGTCGCCCACGGATGCGCTGGTGGGCGCTCACCGATCGGGCGAAACCGGATCGCCGCGCGTCGGCGGCAATGGTCGGGTGGGACGCGGGACGGGCCCGGATCGCCCGCCCGCGCCCATCCGGGCGTGCGGCGGACGGCTAGCAGGCAAAAGCTGTGGGTTTCCTGCAGGGCCCATGCACCCGTTTCCGTCCTTGCTTGCAGATTCCGGCGCTCTCTAGCGTCGCCGAGATGCGAGCCACGGCTCGCCTCGGGGAGCACTGCACGATCCAGCGATGCCTGCCGCAGGTGGTCGAAACCGGCGGGGTCGCCCAGTCACAGGACGGAGCCAGGTATGCCCGGAACAGTCCTCGTTGGCGTCGACAACAGCGACGCCAGCAGGCGAGCGATCGAGTTCGCTCGCGATCGAGCCAAGGCCCTGGGGGTGAGCGTCGTGTTGGCGCACGTCATCCCCTGGTCGCCGTACTCGTTCAACACCCCGGAGGAGAACGAGACCCGCGGCCAACGGCGTCAGGCCGAGCTCGACGCCGCGCAGGAGCAGGTCATCGAACCCGCCCTGAAGATCGTCGGCGACGAGGTGCAGAGCATCCCGATCGTCAAGCACGGGGACCGCGCCGAGCTGCTCAACGCGCTGGCCCGGGAGCACGACTCGTTCCACATCCTCGTCGGCCGCACAGGAGAGAGCCGCATGAAGACGAAACTGTTCGGCAGCGTGCCGGGCCAGTTGATCCAGATGGCCGACGTGCCGGTGACGGTGGTCCCATGAACATCCTCCTCGCACAGAGCATCGACGACCGGATCGGTGACGCGCTGTCGCCGATCTCCAGCGCCATCGAGTCCGTCGTCTTCTTCTCCATCCCGGTCGGCGACGTGAACCTGCCCCTGATCGTGCTGTGGCTGGTGGCCGCCGGTGCGTTCTTCACCGTCTACCTCGGCTTCCTGAACCTGCGGGGCCCGTCGCACGCCCTCGACCTGATCCGGGGCCGCTACACCAGCCCCGACGACGCCGGGGAGGTCACCCACTTCCAGGCGCTGGCCACGGCCGTGTCCGGCACGGTCGGGCTCGGGAACATCGCCGGGGTCGCGGTCGCGATCGCGATCGGTGGTCCGGGCGCGACGGTGTGGATGATCATCGCCGGCTTCCTCGGGATGTCCGCGAAGATGGCCGAGTGCACCCTCGGGGTGAAGTACCGCCGCCAGCGCGCCGACGGCAGCATCTCCGGTGGGCCGATGTACTACCTCGAACAGGGCATCGCCGAGGTGACCGGCCGCGTCCGGGCCGGCAAGGTGCTGGCCATCCTGTTCGCGATCTCCGCCATCGGCGGGTCGATCGGTGCCGGCAACATGTTCCAGGCCAACCAGGCGACCGCGCAGATCATCGCGGTCACCGGCGGGGCGGACAGCCCCATCGTCAGTCTGCGCTGGGTCGTCGGGCTCGTGTTCGCGGTCGTCGTCGGGCTCGTCATCATCGGTGGGATCAAGTCCATCGCCAAGGTGACCGAGAAGCTCGTCCCACTGATGGCGGCCATCTACCTCATCGCGGCGGCGGTCGTCATCGTGTCGAACCTGCAGCTCGTCCCGGCCGCGTTCGGGGAGATCTTCGCCGGTGCATTCGGCTTCGAGAGCGCCACCGGCGGCATCATCGGTGCGCTGATCGTCGGCTTCCAGCGGGCGGCATTCTCCAACGAGGCCGGCATCGGCTCCGCGGCGATCGCCCACGCACCGGTGAAGACCAACCACGCCTCGTCGGAGGGGCACGTCGCCCTGCTCGAGCCGTTCTTCGACACCATCATCGTGTGCACGATGACCGCGCTGATCATCGTGATCACGGGTGCCTACCTCGACGACGCGGCGAGCGAACTCGGTGGGGTCGCGCTGACCTCGGCGGCGTTCGCGACGGTCATTCCGTGGTTCCCGAACGTGCTCGCGATCGCCGTGGTCGCGTTCGCCTTCTCCACGATGCTCACCTGGAGCTACTACGGGATGAAGGCGACGGGCTACATCTTCAACGACTCGGAGACCGCGGAGACCGTGTTCAAGGTCATCTTCTGCATCTTCGTCGTGATCGGTGCGTCGCTGTCGCTGGGGCCGGTGATCGGTATCTCCGACTCCATGCTGTTCCTGATGGCGATCCCGAACGTGCTCGGGCTCTACATCATGGCGCGACTGATCAAAAAGGAGATCCTCGGCTACCGGGCGGACATCGCCTCGGGCGAGATCGCCAAGGTCGCGGATCGCTAGCTGCTCCCCCGGCATCTCCCATGCCGGCCACGACACGCCCCGGGCTCACACGAGCCCGGGGCGCGTCATGTGCCCGGGCTGTTCACCATGCCGGCGGCGGGGCCACGCCGTCGCGGTGGACGACGGCCTCGATCAGGCCCGACGGATCGCCGGCCACGATGAACACCCGTTTGGGGTTGTCGAGCCCGTAGGGCGACAGATCCGCGAGGTTGTGGTGCTCGTTGGGCATGCGGAACCGGATCCAGGTCACCTGCGGATGGGCGTCGAGCACCGCTGAACCCATCGCGTGCAGGGTGTGCTGCAGCGACTCGGAGTCGTCATGGGTCGCGAAGCGGGCACAGAACGTCGCCGGAACGTCCGTGGCGAGCGCGGCGTGATCGACGTCCGGCCCGGTCGTGCCCCACCGGGACTCCACGGTCGTCGCCATGATCCGATCCCGGGTCTCCGGCAGGGTCGTGTAGCGGTCGGTCGGGTAGCCGGAGAACGCCGAGCCGGTGGTCTTGAGCACCTTGAGTCCCTGCACGCCGCCATCGATGACCGGGGCCGCGCCACGCTGCTGGTCGAGCCAGGTGAGGTGTTGCCCACCGGCGGCGGGACGGAACGCATGCGGGTGGGCGGCCCCGTCGACCTCGATGCGCTCCCAGGGCTGCGCCACGAGCTTCATCCCGACCGAGTGCGCCGCTGGTGACGCCTCGAGCAACCGGTCGGCGACCCGCCGTGCATAGGCGTCGACGGTGTCGAGCCCCTCGAACGCCAACGCCGTACAGGTCCCGCGCATCGTGTCGGTGGGCAGTACGGCCGCGTTGTCACCCTCGGTGTGCGCGGCGGCGAAGTCGCCCTGCAGGAGCACCTCCACCTCGACGTCGGTGAACGCGTGGCGATCCCCGTCGCGTGTCACCGTGGCGAGGTGCACGCCGATCTTGCCGTAGCGGTTGGGGCCGAGGGGGTGGGTCATCGCTGCGTGTCCTTCGCGGTCGGTGGATCGGTCGGCGGAGCCCAGCATGCCGCGCCGCGCGTTTCGATGGGATGACGGACCGCGCCGGCCGGGGGGCGAGCGCAGAAGTAGGCTGCCACGATGGAGCCCAACGCCGCCGCCCCGTCCGCCCCGCCCACGTCGGGCGAGCGATCCGCCGACACCCGTCTGGTCCTGCGGGGTGCCCGCTGGCCGGGGGATCTCGCGATCGCCGACGGCCGCATCACCGCCGTCGGTGACGTCCCCGCGGAGCCGGGTGACGAGGTCCTGCGCGTCGACGGTGACATCCTCACCCCGGGCTTCGTCAACACCCACCACCACCTCTACCAGTGGCTGACCCGCGGATGGGCGACCGGGTGTGACCTGTTCACCTGGCTGACCACGCTGTACCCCGTCTGGGCCCGCATCGAGGTGGACGACGTCGCCGCCGCGGCGCGCGTCGGGCTCGCCGAACTGCTGCGCTCCGGGTGCACGACCGCCGCCGATCACCACTACCTCGTCCCGCGCGGTGACGACACCGTGTTCGACGCGTTGGCCGAGGCGGCGCTCGGGCTCGGCATCCGCCTGCACCTGGCCCGCGGGTCGATGGACCTCGGACGGTCGGACGGCGGGCTGCCGCCCGACCACGTGGTCGAGGACCTCGATGCGATCATCGCCTCCACCGAACGGGTCGCGGACCGGTGGCACGACGGCGATCGCATCCACGTCACCGTCGCCCCGTGCAGCCCGTTCAGCGTCACCCCGGCGCTGATGCGCGCCTCCGCGGAGGTGGCCCGCGCCCGGGGGCTGAAGCTGCACACGCACCTCGTGGAGACCACCGACGAGATCGACGACTGCCTGGCGCGCTTCGGCAAGCGGCCGCTCGAGGTGCTGGAGGACCTCGGCTGGGTCGCCGACGACGTCTGGTACGCGCACGGCATCCACTTCGACGACGCCGAGGTGGCACGCCTCGCGGCCGCGGGCGCCGGCGTGGCGCACTGCCCGTCGTCCAACGCGCGGCTGGCCGCCGGGATGTGCCGCACGACCGACCTGACCGCGGCGGGGGTCGCGGTCGGGCTCGGCGTCGACGGGGTCGCGTCGAACGAGCAGGGGACCCTGCTGCCGGAGCTGCGCCAGGCGTTGTTCACCGCGCGTCAGCGTGAGGGCCGGGCGGATGCGCTCACCTCGCACCAGGCGCTCGAGCTCGCCACGGTGGGGGGTGCCCGCTGCCTCGGTGTCGACGACATCGGCCGGTTGGAGGTCGGGATGAAGGCCGATGTGGTGACCTGGCCCGGGCAGGATCTGGTCGACATCGCCGATCCGATCGATGGGCTGGTGCTGGGGCCCGACCGGCGTGCCCGGCACGTCCACGTCGGGGGCCGGCAGGTGGTGCGTGACGGCGACGTGGTGGGCTTCGACCTCCGGGCCGGCTACGCCGAGCTCGGCCGGCGGGCCGCACGTCTGCGGGCCGGATGAACGCCGACCGATGACACCGCGTGAGTGAGGAGCCGGCCCATGACCGGAGCGAACCAGCCGTCCGATCCCGACGGTCCATCGACCGCCGAGGGGGACCTGCCCCCCGGCGGGGAACCCGAGCGTCCGGAGGACTATCCGGTCGACTGGATCCAGGATCGGATCGAGACCGATCGCCGGCAGCTGTCGCTGCTCGGTGAGATCCGTGAGATCGTCTTCGGGGCGCAGGACGGGCTGGTGTCGACGCTCGCCGTGGTCGCGACCGTGGCGGGGGCCACCAGTGACCAGTTCGCGATCCTGATCGCCGGGCTGGCCTCGGCGATCGCCGGCATCTTCTCCATGGCCGCGGGTGAGTACCTGGGGTCCAAGAGTCAGGTGGAGATCTTCGGCTCCTGGGTCGATGCCGAACGCCGTGAGGTCGAGCGTCGGCCCCTGGAGTCGGAGGCGGAACTCGCCTACCTGTTCGTCGAGGAGGGCATGCCGCAGGCCGAGGCGCGCGAGGTGGCCGCGATGATCGGTCGCCACCCCGATTCGCTGCTCGCGACGATGGTGTCCAAGGAGCTCGGGCTCATCCCCGACGAGCACGACGAGACGTCCGGTTCGCCCCTGCGTGGGTCGTTGTTCATGGGTGGGTCGTTCGCGCTGGGCGGCGTCATCCCGATCGTGCCCTTCCTGTTCGGCGGTGACCTCGTCGCCCTGGCCTGGTCGACGGGGGTCACCGGTGCGGCACTGTTCACGCTCGGGGCCGTCAAGAGCCGCTGGACGCAGCGGTCGTGGTTCGTCTCGGGATTGGAGATCCTGAGCCTGGCGGCGGTCGCCGGCGGTGCCGGCTACCTGATCGGCGGGGTCCTGCCGGCGGCGTTGGGCGTCGTGATTCCCTGAGCGCGTGCCGGGGCCGGCGGCCCCATGCGATGCGCGCTGACACCGTGCGGGCACGGCGGTTGCAGCGATGTTCGGGAACGGTTCCCATCGGCGCTTCCGCGGAAGCGCCGGAGCTGAAGGCCCCGCCTTGTGGATGGCCCGTTCGCTTGAGAGACCCGTCGCGTACCCTTGCGTCATGAGCTTCGAGCGGATCTCCATCGACCCGGACCGGATGCAAGGGTTGCCGTGCATCCGGGGGACGCGTGTGACCGTGAGCGCGGTGTTGGGTCAGTTGGCTGCGGGTCGTTCGATCGATGAGGTCGTCGAGGACTACCCCCAGCTCGAGCGCGCGGATGTGCTGGGAG